>ERZ859980.364-NODE-364-length-30537-cov-1.698019_pt1 | contig 30537 bp, 35 predicted proteins | sample MGYA00509984_ERZ859980 | MGnify/ENA primary metagenome ERZ859980 (study PRJEB30046, sample SAMN00715173) | human gut metagenome | study: EMG produced TPA metagenomics assembly of the A metagenome-wide association study of gut microbiota in type 2... | reverse complement strand
AAGTAAAACGAAGTGCTGTAAAATCTGGTAAACCTCCTATATGATGTATATATCTTTGAATATATAATTTCATTTCTAATGCACTATGCCAATTTTCAAAAGCAAACATTGTTCTCCAGTAAAGCCAGAAATTTGAATCAAATACTTCTTCATCGAAAACTTCATTGATTCTTTTATTATATAATTGTTCATCTGGTGTGAAAAATAACTTCATTATTTCCATTGCACCTTTATCTGATATATTGAATTTTTTATCGTATGTGCGTCTTCACCGCGATTTACTGTTGCTCTCATTAAAGAATAATTTGGATCTGCTTTATTTAACCAATAATATCATCTAATACACTTACCCCTTCTGTTTCTATTGAAGGAATTGATCTGAATAGGTCCCACATACATTCAAAATGGTTATCCATTTCTCTTCCTCCACGCATTACATATCCTATATCATTGTAATAATACCCATCACATGCTCCACCTGGTATTGGCTCTTTTTCAAGAATATGAACATTTTCACCTTTCATTTGTCCATCACGAACTAAAAAGCAAGCTGCAGCTAATGCTCCTAGTCCTGAACCTATTATATATGCAGATTTATTATCAACATTTTCCGGTTTTTTAGGCTTTGCAAAAGCCTCATAATTTCCACTACTATAGTACATAAAATTTCCTCCTTTGTAATATTATAAACATAATATTACAATAATATTTAGAATTTTCAATAAACAAAAAAAGCAGTTTGTATAATTTTTTTACAAAACTGCTTTTTTGTCTAAAAAGATAATCTTTTTATTGCATTATCAAAATTTCCGTCTAACATTAGACTTAATTTATTTATTATTTCTTCTGGATTTTCTTCCATTCCATTTTCTATCCATTCTTGCACTAATCCCACAAATGCATATTTATAAAAATCTGCAATAAATTTTTTATTTTTTTCATCAATATTCAAATTTTTTGATTTTTCATTTACCGCTTTTGTTAATACTAAATTTGTCTGCTGATATACAAAATTCAAAAAAAATGACCTACTTACTGAATAATATGTGTTATACACAAATTTTTTATTTTCAATAATATATTCAAATACATATAAAAATTCCTGTTGCCAATTTTCTGTTGGATTATCTGTTTCTAAATTTTTAATTTTACCTATTACCTCATTTGTATAAATCCACTCTAATAAATCATATATATCTTTAAAATGATAATAGAAAGTTTGTCTATTTACACCACAATCTTCTGTTATATCATTTATTGTTATTTTATTAAATTCTTTTTTTGATAAAATTTTCTTTAAAGAGCTAGCAAGTGCTTTTTTTGTTATATTACTCATTATAATCACTTTCCTTTGTTTTTTGAAAGGGATTATATCATTTTACAATTATACATGCAAATAAAAATTTTTGTATTTTTCAACAGACTCGTTTACATCAATTACATACTGCTGAACCAAACATTTTACATTTTCATCATAATATTCTTTTGTTAGCTTTCCACCTAATGCTTGCATTGTTTTTGCAGAACCTAAGTTATCTTTGTCACAATCTAACATTACTTCTTTTATTTTGTGCTTTTGACATATTTGTAATGCTAAATATAGATTTATTTTGTTATACCCTTTTCGTCTTTCTGTTGGTCTTATGCTGTATCCTATATTGCCTCCAAATGCTTTTAGTTTTTCATTTAATTGTAATCTTATGTTTATCATTCCTACTATTTTATTATCGCTTTTACGAACTAAAAAATATGTTTCTGCTGGTACTTTTTCTTCTGTCATTTTTCTTGTTCTATCTTCTTCTAATTTTTTAAGCCAAGCATCATAATTGTCTAGATATCTATAAAGTCCTCCTACTCCATTTATATTTGAATTATATTTATAAAATTCTTGAATATATTCTATGGCTTGTTTTTCATATGATTTGTTTGGTTGTATTAGCTCTAACTTTTCCATATTTTTTCTCCTTTCTTTTGTATTATGTGCTAAAAAGCCTTACAGATTTGCCCTTTAGTTTATCATAATACTTTTAATAAACTTACTAAGACTCCTCTGTAAGGCTTTTCTTACTTCTGTGTAGAAACTTTTCCGCTTCCTGTACCGCTCAATTTCATATTTTAGGTACACTCTTAATATTTTTCTATTTTAGCATAGAGATTTGCTGTTTGTCAAATAATTAAATACTATAAAAAAACAAAATGAAAAGGACTTTTGAATTATTCCTTTCCATTTTTTGCTCAGATTATTTATACTTGATATTTTTATCTTTACGACTACCAATTGGATTTCTGCTTTTTACAATAAAGTCATCACAACTGTTACCTGTAATTGCTGGTAATCTTTTTTCCTGTAAGACCATTCTTCTTATTTCTTCAGCAGTGTAAAATTTTGGCTTTTTTTTTCATAATTGAAATCAACTCCCAATTTTTAATTATAATTTTTTGGTATTTCACTACCTGAGCTATAGTGAATTTATAATACTGGTTAAACATTGAAAACATTATATAATTAATTTATCTAATATGCAACTAATCTATTTTAAAATTCATCAATTTCAATTATATTTCCGTCAATATCAATTCCTGCAGAGCAAACTCCATCTGGATAAGACTTGCTTATGATTTGTGTTATATTTTTTAATTTTGGTAATGATTTTAAATTTAAATTAACTGTATATGAACTTTCATCCTCACTTATATTTCCCATATCATAATAGAATACATTTCCATTTTCATCTATAAACCAAAATATCTTTGCTCCATCTTGTCCATATTCTGAAACTCCTGCATTTATAATGTTAGACTTTACTTTATATTTTGTTCCATATTTTTTTGCCATTGCACTACTTGAAGATAAACATAAGTATGCATCACCAGTTGGTGTAATATTTATTGCAATATTATTAAAATTATACATTATTAAGTCTACATCTACAGTATTACCATCAGGATCTTGTGTTGACTTTTGTAGTTTCTTCAAGTTTGATTTTAGTCCATTTGCAAATATTTTGTATCTTTCATTTGATGACATTGTGGTATCATTTGTTGTATTTAAATCTTTTTTTTCTGTATTTGTTGTATTATTTTCTTGTTTATTTTCATTTAAAATTGTTTCATTGTCTTTGCCATATTGTTTCGTATCTTTATCTTTCTTTCCACAAGCAGTCATTGTAACAACCATTCCTAACATTAAACTTACTGCTAAAATATATTTTATTATTTTTTTCATATTCATTCCGCTCTCTTCCTATTTTATATATTCATCAATATTTTCTGATGTTAGCTCTGTAGTTATTTTATAAAATTTATATTTATCATATTTTGCTTTTATTGAATTATATTCTTCTTCTGAAATGGTAGGAACTGCTCTGTAAAAAAGTTCTTTAAAAAACCATGTTCCCTCATTCTCGCCACCTGTATAGTATCCATATATATCCATTTGTTTCGGTGTTTCGTTATTTATATCATAAATCATATTTTCACAACCATTTTCCAAATCTGTATAATAATTTACTAAACCATTATTTGGATCTGCTATTATATCTGTTTCATCATCAATAGACGATAATTTATACATTGCATCCACTTCTACTGCAGTTACTTTTTTATTTTTATATTTAACAATAAAAGCCTGCATATCTTTAATTTCACCTTCAGTTTGAGCTTTTACAATTACTGTTGGATTATTATCTTTAGTTTTCATAATCATAAATGTATATTTCTGTGTTTGATTATTTGGATACTCATTACCAAATTTTAATGATACATTTTCTTTAATCCAATTTTCATCTTTCAAACATTTTTTTATTGCATTTACTGCTTCGTTATTATCTTGTTGAGCTTTATTGCTTTTTTTATCCTGTTTTGTTTCATTTTTAGATACAGTATTGTCCGTATCTTGTGTTTCATTTTTCGTTTCTTCTACGTCACCATTACTATTATTTTCAGCTTGATTTGATTGAGCTATTTCATTTTCTTTATTATATTCTTTTGCATCTTTATTTTTCTTTCCACATCCAGTTATTGTAATAACCATACCCAACATTAATACTATTACTAAAATATATTTTATTATTTTTTTCATATTAATCATCCTCCTCTTTTGTATATTATAAATTCAAAATATCTACATTATTTATAAAAGTTGTAACAGAGTTGTAAATTATTTTGGAAATTCTAGTATAAAAATACTCCCTTTACCTATATCTGATTCTATCTTTAAATCTCCTTTATGTAACTCCATTATGCTTTTACATATTGATAATCCAAGTCCTGCGCCTCCATTTTTTCTTGATCTTACTTTATCAACTCTATAGAATGGCTCTGTTATTTTTGCTATATTTTCTTTACTAATTCCAGGTCCATAATCTACTACCTGTATATACTTTTTGTCATTTATTTTTAGTGCATTTATTATTATTTTACTATTTACATCTGAAACATTTATTGCATTTTTTACTAAATTTGATACACACATTATAATTAATGTTTCATCTCCATATATGTTTTCAAGTTGATTGTTTATTATCAAATCGATATTTTTTGAATCTAATCGATTTTTTTGTGACTTATATATTTCGCTAAAAACATTACTTATGTTTACATTTTTAAAATCTAAATCTGCATTTTTCTTGTATGATAATAGCAATAATTTTTTATACATATCTGAAATTCTTTTTGACTCTGATTGAATATATGTTAAATATTTATCTTTTTGTTCCTCTGTCAAATTAGCTTTTTGTAAAAGTTCAGCATATCCTTGAATAGATGTTAATGGCGTATTCATTTCATGAGATAAATTATCTATAAATAATTGCTTATTATTTGCAGATTCTATCAAATCATTGTTTCTTTTTTCTAGCTCTTTTGACATTTTATTAAAGCTTTTAGCTAATTTTCCAAACTCACTATTGCTTTCTTTTAAGTTTATTTTATAGTCACCTTTTGATAACTTTTCCATTTCTTTTTGTATTTTTACTAATGGTTTTGTTAAGGTTTTAGATATTATATATGCTATAATTGCAATAAACACAATCATTACAAGCCATATGTATATACAATTTTTTATTAAAACTGACCTTGAATTATATATATAATCAATATCTTCTATATATACAATTGTTTTATCTTCCCCCATCTTTGTTGATACAAATATATAATTTTTATCATTAATTTCCTTTTGTTGAGCAATATATTTGTTATTTTCTGTTGTTTTAAATTCATCTGCATATGGTTGTAATACTTCATCTGTTTCATATTCCAATTTGTTATTATTATAATAATAAATTTTTACATCTTTCTCTGTGTTAGATTTTTCTGCTGACGTAAATAAAATTGTACTATTTCATTGTACTTTATTCTATTTTCTATCTTTTCTACATTTTTTATTGCAATTTGAGTTTCAGCATCAATATTTTCATCTAAATTTTTTTCTATAAGGAAAGCTGCTATTACCAAACATGATATGACAGCAGGTATACAGATTCCAAAAAACATTTTAAGAGATAATTTCATAATATTTTTTCCTTTCACAAATTATATTTCTAATCTGTATCCATATTTATAAACTGTAACTATTATATCATCCCAACTTAGCTTTTTTCGTAGTCTTTGTATATGCATATCTACTGTTCTTGTATCACCATAATAATCATATCCCCAAGCTGATTCTAACAGCTTTTCTCTTGAAAGAGCTAAATTTTTGTTTTGAATTAATACTTTAAGTAGTTCAAATTCTTGTGCAGTCATTTCAATTTTTTCGTTATTTTTAAAGACCTCTCTTTTAGCAAAATCAACTTTTATATTTCTGTACTCAAATATATCTGAAAATTTACCTGTTCTTCTTAAAACGACCTCTATTCTCGCTAATAATTCCATTGATTCAAATGGTTTAACAATATAATCATCTGCACCTAATTTTAAACCTTTCACTTTATCTGTTACACTATCCTTTGCAGTCAAAAATATTATTGGGACATTTTGTTTAATAAAACTTTGTGCAATTTCATATCCATTCTTTTTTGGAAGCATTATATCCAATAATGCTAAGTCTGGACTAAATTTATTTAATTTTTCAAGAGCCATTTCACCATCTTCAGCTTCATCGCATTTATAACCTGCTAGCTCTAAATTCATTCGAATAAGCTCTCTTATTTTTTCTTCATCATCTACAATTAAAATTTTTCTCATATTTACTCCTTTGTTTAGTTTGGTAATTTTATTATAATATTAAATATAAAATTAATCAACATACCTGTTTTTTTAAACATATAAAAAGCACTTCAAAATTTAGATACAAGAATCTAATTTCGAAGTGCTTTTTTATTTTAATTTTAGCATAATTTCTTCTATAATTAACCTTCTATGACCGCTTTTAATACTTATTTATTCAATCCTGAAAACCATGGACCTTCTCCATCTTTACCAGATGTAGTACATCCAGCCATGTATGAATCTATAATTTTGGCAATATTTGTATCTTCTATAGGTGTGCTTGATGTTTTAGTAAATTTATTATTATCATTATCACTAAATGTTCCATCATTATTTATTTTGAACTTAAAAACATCATTGCAAAGACTTGCTGATGGATCATTTCCTACAAAGATAACACTATTTAAAACAATTTGACTTTCACCAATTGTATAATATCCTACATAGTGACAATCTGTATCTCCATTATTATAATATGCTGCAAAAGTTCCCTCCTGACTTAATACAATCGTATAATTTGTGTAATATGGCTCATCATTAGTTCCTTTATTCATATTTATTTTTTGAGACTCATATGTTCCTTTTAAATTGTCATATGTTTTAGTGCTATTTTCTTTCTTATTAACTTCAGACGCTTTATTATCCATTTGATTTGTAACCACATCATTATCTTTATTATTTTCTGTTTGATTTGTAGTTACCTCATTATCCTTGTTGTTCTCAGTTTGATTTGCTACAACTTCATTATCTTTATTATATTCCTTTTGGTCCTTGTCTTTGTTTCCACATCCTGTTACAGTTAGCATCATACCTAATACTACAAGTATTGCTAAAGTATACTTTAATATTTTTTTCATATTAATCCTCCTCCTCTTTTGTTTTTATTATAAAAAATAGTTATTTCAGCTTTTTATAAAAGTTGTAACAAAGTTGTAAATTAATTTTACCATTAAAATTTTTTGATATAAATATTAATTAATTTCACATTATTTTATAAAATCAATTTCTTCCCAATCACTTTTTCTTTTATAGCCAATTTTTTCATAAACATGATTACTTATTGGATTTGAGTCGTCTGTATACAAAACACAATATTTATCTCCACAATCTAATAATTCTTTAGATATCCTATATATTAAATTATATGCATAACCTTTGCCTCGCTCTTCTGGCGGGGTATATACTGCACTTACACATTTTCCATACTTCATAATTCTGCTTGTCGTTGCCTGGCATACAATTTTACCATCTTTTTCCAGAACATAATATCCTTTTTCTAAATATGAATTAAATTTTTCTTCTGCTTTTTTATCATCACATTCTTGTCTTACTGCTTTAATTATGAAATCTTTAATATATTTTTTTAATGTTGTTTTGTCATTCAATGTTGCTTTTCTATATGTAATATCATTTAGTAATCTTCCATCTGCTATGTTTTCTAATAACAATATTCTTAGTCTATTTTGTATTTTATGTTTCATATTGCTTAATTGGCAATAATATTCTGTAAATCTACTTGCTACATCTTTTTGTGCGTTCACTCCTAATAGTTCTTTATCATATTTATATATTTCTTCTGCTGCAAATTTTAATATTTCATCAGAATAATTATTAGTTGGTGAATACATTATTAAATTCCATGGCTTTCTATATAACATAATTAGCTCTGTAGTTTGGTTATTTTCTATAGTGGCTAAAAACCAATTATCCATTCCATTTTTTAAACCATCTATGCAATTTCCTATCATTAAACAATTGTACCATTCTGTTCTTCTAATAATTTTTGATTATCGTTCCAAAATAATTAATGTCACTGTATTTTTTGAAGTTCATACTATAGTCAACTCCTTTCATTTTCTTTTTTATTATATCATACAAATTTTTTTAATACAAAAAAACATTGCAGGAAATTATTTAAGACTCCTCTGCAATGTGTACACATCTGTATTTTATAAAATTATATTCACATACAATTTTTCCAAACACATCATCTGTATGTGCTGATACTTGTGTGTTGTAAATGTCTGTTCCATTTTTTATAACTTTAATGTATGTAAAAATTTTATTCCGTCAAAACTTAGTTGTATTATATCTCCAATATTTAATTTATCAATACTAACCATAGTTCCCTTAGGACCCTCTTTTTTGTTTGATGTTAGGAATTCAAATAAAAATTCTACTCCTGTCCAGGACGGTGATTTATTATTTCCATTTATGTAATACCACCCATTGTTTTTGCTGTAATTCATTTGATTACATCCTGCAAAAATACATTGAGAACTAAAATTTGTACAATCTCCTCCTATATTATCATAATTATAGTATTGTGGATTTCTATTATATGCCCACCTTTGTGCATATTCATATACTTTTTGCCTATTATACATTAATTTATCACCTAGATTAATTATATGACAATAAATTAGTTTTATTTATGAAATTTCAAAAAATTTGTACTTAAATTTTTCCTTTGTTGTTTAGCATTAATATAGCTCTTTTATTTCATTAAAGTTATCTATACTTATAATTTTTTTCTTGTCATATTCTTTGCCTTCTGGATTATAGTAAATTGAATCTATTCCATATTTGTTAGGCCCAAGCACATCTTTATCTATTGTATCTCCTATCATTAAACATTCTGATGGAGAATATTGTCCGCAAGCATTCATATAGCTCTCTTTGTATGGTTTTAGTACTGTATCTCCTGTATATATGTCATCAAAATATTCTATAATTCCAGCACTTTTTAGTCTTGTTACTTGTGTGTATCTAAACCAATTTGTTAATACAACTAAACTTTTATTTTTTGATTTTAAGTATTTTAACATATCTGTTGTTTCTGATAGTAGAATATCATTAATATCTGCATTTATTTTTATCCAGCCTTCTATTATTTCACTTGTGATATTTATACCTGTTTTATTTTTGTAATAATTGCTTAAATCATTTACATCATATTTGGTATGTGTTTTTTCATATTCTATTAATATCTCATAATATACTGAAAGAAATTTGTCTGCTTCTTTTCCTAGTACATCTTTAAAGTAGTTTATTTCTTTTGAAAAATCACCATTAAGAAGAGTTCCATCTAGGTCAAATATAAATCTCTTTTTCATTAATTTCTCCTTTTTTCTTTATTTTTAATTACATTATAATTTTTCCTTCTAAATTTGCTATATAACATTTTGGAAATTTTTCTTTTAATACCTTTAATTTTTCTAAATTCTTTTCAAGTTCCTTACTAACTAAAATTCCCTCTATAAAACAAGATGGCATTCCAAATAATATTGCACTTTCTCTATTTGTCGTAAGAGCTGTTCTTTCTTTACAATATATATAATTTTTATAGAACCACTTTTTCAAAATTGTTTTCACAATTCTGGGGTTTAAATTCAAATTAAATACATCTTGTTTTATAAAGTCTTGAGCCTCTTGACTTTGAGTATTAAAAATAAATGCAATGTCTACTTTATTGTTTGATAAGCTTGGCATAAATCTGCTTTCTTTTGTTTGCTCTGCAATCCATCTCCAATTTGGTGTGTTTTTGAATTTATCAAGTGCCTGATCCAGCTCTCCATATGGAACGAGTTTTATTTCTACAGCTTTATTTTGTGCAGTTCCTATTGTTACAGTTGCTCCACTATACAATTTAACATATTCACCTAATGTAATTTCTTTTTGTATATTCCACATTGATGCACAAAATGGAGTTTTTTTGTTTTTGTTATATGTTGTAATAAAATCTTGACTGATAATTCCATCTTTTTTTATTTCATCAAGATGTTCCATTGCTGATCTTGCTCCATGAAGAAAAGTGTGCTTTTTTAATACAAGAGAATCTCCAATATTGTAGTCATTTGGTTGTAATCTAAAATTTGAATTTAGCTCATAAAATTTGTTAATTTGATTTATGAATGCTGTTCTTACATCCTTGTTAAATTTAAAATACTTTTTTGCTTTTACTATATATAAATTTTTGTTTGTTGATTCTTCCATTTTTTCATCTCTTTTCCAGTTTGTATCTATATAATTTCTTCATATTATTATAAAACATCAGACTTATTAAATATGCCAAAAATAAGTTAATGTTTTACATAGAAATTTGAGTTTATTGTAATTTATAATTTTTCAATTTCGTCTTTTGTAAGTCCAGTAATTTTAATAATCAAATTAATATCCATTTCTTCTGCTAACATCTTTTTGGCTGTTTCAATTTTTTCTTCTATTTTTCCCTCTGACCTGCCTTCTACCCTTCCTTGGTCTCTTGCTGCTGTCATTGCAAACTTTCTGTCTATTTCAGCTGTTTCTCTTAAATATGCAATTCTTCTTTCAGCTTCGTCTCCGCTTAAGTATTCTAGCTCTTCTTCGGCTTTCTTTACTTTTTCATTTTCTATCATTTTTAGTTCCTCCATATTTTCAAAACTAATAAATGTTAGCCATTCTTCTAATTTATTGGATATTCTTTTACATTTTTGTTTGAATTTTGGTAGCTGAAGATAGTGCATTTCTATTTTATCTGTAAATATTTGATTTTCATAATCTCTTCTTAATCTTACTATTTCGTGAAATGGCCCTTCATCATTAAACACATTAAAATTAGATATCCATATTCCTATTGATTTTGGTATTTCTATGTAATCTTGCCCATTTTCTAGGTTTTGATGATATTCTCTTGTTGTATAAAATAGTGATCTTGCTTCTATATCATTATAATTTCGCATTTGCATTTCTATATCTACTTTTGTTCCATCATCTAATGTCGCAAGTATATCTAATCTGCATACTTTATCTGTTATAAAATCTGTTTCCAGCTGAACTTCTTGTCTTGGCTCTACGTTTTTTATATTCCAATTTGGTAAAATTGCTTGAAGCAAATCTTTTAAAATATCACTATTTTTCTTTTGACCAAAAATCCTTTTAAATACATAATCGTTCGTTGGCTTTAATAACTCCATTTATCACTTCCATTCTAGCATATTTGTTTTGTTTGTTCAATTATTTTGAAGATTTTGTGTATGAATTTACACTTTTGAATTTAAATCTTTTGAATAAAATTTTTATGTTTTCAAATTTCTATGATTTCTTATTTAACCATAGTTTGCTGGATATTTCAAGAAATTTCGTGATACTTTTTTCGACATTCTTTTTATTGTTTTATCTAATAGAGCTTAATTAATTTATACTAAATAAGCTAAATGAAGAAGCACTTTTTATGTACTCCTTCATAAAAAACTTTATTTATTTGTTCCAATTGCTTCAATTTTTGCATATATTTCTGGGAATTTTTTCTTTAGATTCATTATTTTTAAATCTGTTCCTGTCCATGCGTGCATTGATGTGCCTATGTTTATTAGCTCATTTTTTTGATTATATACTGAATATTTGAATTTTATTCTTACTGGCGAATAATTTTCAATTTCTGTTTTAATTGTTAGTTCATCTTCGTAAAATGCTGATTTATAGTATTTACTTGTAAGCTCTGCTACTGGCATCATTATTCCAATTTTTTCTGCCTCTGAATATGGTATTATGTATTTTTTTGCAAATTCTGTACGAGCTACTTCGTACCAAACTGCATATACTGAATGATGTGCTACTCCCATTTGATCTGTTTCTGCATATCTTACAGTTATTTTTGTTTCAAAATCTTCCATTATTTTATGACCTTCTTTCATTGTTTCTTCATAGTATATCATAATACACATACATATTCTAGCAAAATTTTAACATTTTACATACTTAATTTCAAAAGTAGTCCCACACCCACTTTTCGATTCTACTTTTATATATCCATTTTCTTTTTCAATTATTGTTTTTGCTAATGCTAGACCAATTCCTGTACTTTCTTTAGATGAGTGCTCTGATTTATAAAATCTTTCAAATATATGTTTTATATCTTTTGAATCTATGCCTTCTCCTTCATCTTGTATTATTATTTTTGTAAATACACTGTATTTATTGTTGTTATAATAATTTTTGAATTTTCTTTACTATGCTCTATAGCATTTTTTAAAATATTTGTTAATGCCTCTATTTGCCACTTGTAGTCTGCTTTTATTGTTGCTTTATTGTCATATTTTTTTATTATTTGAATATTTTTTAAATCTAATAATATATCTAAATTTGAAATTACTTCATTCATCAATTTTGTAACATCAACCATTTCGTCATTCATTACTATTGAACCAGAATCAAATTTTGCCAATTTTAATAGTGATATTGTTAAAGATGAAATCCAATCAATTTGTTTACTTATTTCATTTAAAAACTCTTTTTTAGTTTGTTTGTCCATTTGAGGATTTTCATTTATATTATCTAATAGTATTCTTATTGATGTTAATGGTGTTTTTAATTGGTGTGATATATCAGCCAAGGAATTGCTTAAATTTATTTTTTCTTGCTCACTATTTTCTGCTGATTCTTTTAATAATACCGTGGTTTTATATAATTCGTTTCGTAATTTTGATAGCTCATCTTCAGTATTTTCTTCTATTTTTAATTGATAATTTCTATTGTTTATGGTTTTTAAATAATGATTTATTTCCTCTATTTTTTTCTCCTGCTTTTTGTTTGCAAGTAATAATATCAATATTCCAATTATTCCAATAAAGATTAATACTGTAAGATTAATTATTGTCGAATGTTTCATACTTTTTTCTAGCTCTTTTATGTATGCTACTTTGTTGTCTGTGTATCCATATTTTTTTAATGTTGATGCATCTTTTTTATTAATTGAACCATTTATTATTTTAATTAGTTTTTCTTCCGATACTTGTGGATATTGTGCTCTAATTTCATCAACTATATTTTCTATTGTAGTATTTACTGTTGTTATATATGTGTGGTATTGGTATATTGTTAATATTGAAAATACAATTATACATATTAATATAAAAATACTTGATGGAATTAAAATCTTTTTTATTTGCTCTTTTTTCACTATGATTCTCCTTTTATGATAATTATTGAAACATTCATTTTTTTATTTCTTTATAAAGTTTAACCGGATATGTGAATATATATATCCTCTCTACTAAATAAAAAATTTCCACGCTTTTTAGTTTTCTATTCTATAGCCTATACCTTTTATTGTTTTTATTATATCATTTGGTGATAATTTGGCTCTTATTCTTTTTATATAAACAGTTAATGTGTTGTCATTTACGTAATTTCCTGCTATATCCCATATTTTGTCTAGTATTTTTTCACGACTTACTGTTTGATTTATATTTGTAAATAATAGAGCTAAAATTTTATATTCTAGGGCTGTTAATACTATTTCATCATCATTTTTATAAACTCGTTGTGCATCTAGGTCTATTTTTATATTGCTTGATGTTATTATGTTTGTTTGTATATTATTATATCTTCTTAAAATATTATTTGCTCTTGATATTAGTTCTCGTGTTCTAAATGGTTTTATTATATAGTCATCTGCTCCTAAATCAAATCCTTGTACAACATCTTGCTCTTCATCTTTTGCTGTTAAAAATATTATTGGAATATTGTAGTTTGACTTTATATATTTGCACAAATCAAATCCGCTTCCATCTGGCAAGGATATATCTAATATTATTAAATTATATATATTATTTGATTCTAGTAAATTTTTTGAATCTTTTATTGTCATTGCAGTAGTAACTTTGAATCGTTCTTGCTCTAATGAATACACTAACCCTTTTAATATAGACTCATTATCTTCAATTAATAAAATATTTTTCATTATTTATATCCTTTCCAAATTTTAAGCTTATTATATATTATCTTCCCTTATTGTTTCAATAATGTTTTGCTTATTTATTTTATTTAATGAATATTTCATTGTTAAGCCTACTATTATAAATACAAATATTATTGCAATTATTATTGACTTTAGTGGTAATATATATCCAAAATCCAGTCCTTTTGCAATACCATTATATATACAATATGAACCTATCAAACCTAGTGGTATTCCTATTAATAGAGATTTTAATCCATATAAAATGCTTTCTAATCTAATCATTCTATTAAATTCTTTTGTTGTCATCCCTACTGATTTTAAATTTGCAAATTCTTTACTTCTTAATATCATATTTGTTGTTATTGTATTAAATATATTTGTTACACCAATTAAAGTAATTACAGCTATAAAGCCATATAAGAATATTGAAATTAATAAAATTATCTTTTGGTTTTCTTCTACATATTTAGATATATTGTTTATATATAGTTTTGAACATAAATTATTTGTCTTTTTTAAATTATTTATTTCATTTTCTAATTCGTCTGGATTTTGTGATTTTATTACTAGACTTCCTACATGGAAATTTTTTTCATCTGTTTTATCTTGTATAAAATCTTCTGATACAAATAAGTATCCTCCATTTGAATATACATTTTTATATCCCATTGGACGTTCATCTGTTTTTTTGCTAATTTTTACTGTCCTTTTTTCTCCATTTGTTAATGTAATATCTATTGAATCACCAGTCTTTAAACTATAATAATTTTCAAAAACAGTTTTTTCGTCGATATACTCATAAGTATCATCTTCTAAAATTGCAATATCTTTGTAATTTGTTGATTGTATTCCTAAGTGCTCAATAACTTTTTAAAATAATCATTATTTATCAATACAATTGTTATGCTATTTGTTTCTTCGCTATCTTCGGCAATTCTTTTTCCAAATTCAGATCCATATTTATTAATATCTACAGACCCTTCAGTCATATATGAATATGAATATTCTTCTACATTGTCTAATTTTGTTATTTCATTATAATTTTCAACTGTTCCATCATAAACCGATATATCATATCCCAAATCTTTATAATATACATTTACTATTTTTCCACCATAATCTAAAAAAGATGATAATGATATAAATATTGATATACTTACAACCAATGATATAACTGTTGTTCTGTATTTTTTCTTATTTCTTTTTAAATTTTTACTTGCTATAACTCCACCAATTCCAAACAACTTTTTTGTAATTTTTGAAGTTTTTACTTTTTTTGCCTTTATTTTTATGTCATCATTTCCACGAATAGCTTCTATTGGTGATATTTTTGAAGCCCTTCTTGCTGGTAATATACATGATAGATATATTGTTATTGCAGATATTACTATTGATGCTATTATTGCTAATATTGGAATACTGAAAACGCACTTTTCATTTAAAGAATCACCTAATAACGCATTAACAACTTGTAATAAAATTACAACTGCTAGCATTCCACACAATATACCAAGAGGTATTCCTATTATACCTATATAAAAGCCCTCATATAATACAGATTTTTTTATTTGCTTTTTAGTTGCACCTATAGAGCTAAGCATTCCATATTGTTTAGTTTTTTCTGATACAGATATACTAAAGCTATTCCTTATTACGAATACACTACTTAAAATTATTATAACAATAACAACTGCACCTACAGAATACAAGCTTGCCATTGTTGTATCACTAACTCCACCCTCATAGTCAATTAGGCTACTATTATAATTTACCGTTACTGAACTTCCAATATTTTTTTCAATTACACTTTTTATATCTTCTGTCTTCTTTTGAAAATCTTTTAAATTTGAATATAATACAGAAATATTAGCTGTATTTATATCATTTTCATTATCCATATATGAAATAGCTGTATAACCTGGAGCAGAAAATCCTTCAATTCCTTTATAATTTGATCTTTCTATAATACCAACAATTGTATATGTATGTTCTTTTGCATCTACTATTTCTTCCAAATCTTCTGTTTCACTTTTTGATTTTGATGATGATTCTGTTTCTTCGCTTTCATCAGTTAAAAGAGCATCTTCTTGTGTTAGCTCTAATCCATCTTTTGTTTGTCTTTTTCCTAAATTTAATGTGATTTTTTCACCTATTGTATAATTAATTCTGCCACTTTTTATTAAATGTTCTGGAATTACTATTTCATTTGAATTTTCAGGCATTCTACCTTCTAATAAAGTTACACCACCTTGCTCTAATCCCTTTTTGTCATATTCCATAACGAAAATATATGGTTTGTATTCATTTTCCACTTTTTCTAGTTTGCCATATCCTACATTTTTACTCAAAAAATAATTCTGCACATTTTTATTTTCCTTTATATATTTCAATTCGTCATTTGGAATATTTTTAAAACAACATGATAATTTCCACTATGACTTTTAGCATAATTAATTAATGTTTTTTGTACACTAGTAATCATCCCTGCAACCGCACATATTAGTGCTGTTGAAAGCATTATTCCTATTATTGTTACTATTGTTCTTTTTTTATTTAATTTCAAACTTTTTAATGTTAGCTTTTTTAAAATATTCATTTTTCCACCACCTTTCTTTTTATGTCTTAATTATTTTCATCTCTTATTATTTTTCCATCTTCAATTGTAATAACCCTATCTGCCTCTTTTGCAATTTCTAAATCATGAGTTATCATTATTACAGTTTGATTAAATTTTTTGTTTGAAATTTTAAGCAAAGAAATTATTTCATCACTTGCCTTTGAATCTAAATTTCCAGTTGGCTCATCTGCAAGCATTAATGCAGGATTATTTATCATTGCTCTACCTATTGATACACGTTGTTGTTGCCCTCCTGACAATTGATTTGGCAAATGATTTACTCTTTTTTCTAATCCTAATGTATGTATTAATTCATTTAATCTACTTTGCTCTACTTTTTGACCATCTAAATCACAAGGTAATGTAATATTTTCTTTTACATTTAATATTGGTATTAAATTATAAAATTGATATATAAGACCTATTTGTCTTCTTCTAAAAATTGCTAAATTATCATTATTTAATGAGTATATATCTTTTCCATCAATAAAAACTTTTCCAGATGTTGGTCTATCTACTCCTCCTAATAAATGTAGTAATGTTGATTTTCCACTACCACTTGCGCCTACAATTGCAACAAATTCACCTTTTTGTACTGAAAAAGAAATATCATCAACTGCATTTACCTTGTTTTCTCCTCTTCCATATGTTTTTACTAAATTTTCAACTCTTAAGATTTCCATAAAATCATCCTTTCTCGTATAATAGATTTAATAAATTACATAAGATTTACAACAAAATCTTATGATTTATTGATTTGATAACCTGTGATATACTTACTTATTAGAAATAAAATACCAAGCTTTTTTTACTTTATTTTTTCATTTTACATTTTATATTTTAAATTGTATAAGTGACTTTTAAGTGACTTTATAAATTTTTGTAATAAAAAAATTTTCCATGCATATATTTATTAATGAATCAAATTATTTTTCTTTGTTATTTGACAATTATGTCAATTTGTGATAATATATTATCATTCAATTTTTTAAGAGGAGGTGCATACTCATGCAGAAGTTTCATCGTTCACGGCACCAGCTTCAGCCGTCAATGACTGTAAATCAGATGATTGTTTTAATTAGTGATGGCAAACCAGCCACAATTAATTTTTTACTTCATTTGAGAAAAAAAGTGAACGAATTTGATTTTGTTACTATGCTTTCAAAATTTGATAGTATCGGATTAACAGGATCAAATATCACCAGACTGTATTATGACTACTGCCACAGCAATGTGGAAACATACAAAAAAGTTGTCAACAGTCTTAATGATACAGATTCGTTAAAGCATATTCTTAGGTATCTAGGAATTACACACGCGTAAAAATATTCAAGACGGTTTAAAGGAGGAGCCATTTCTATGGCTTCTCTTTCATTTTGTTTTAGACAACAAAAAAACATCAGAATAATCTGATGTTTTTTGTAATCAATTTTATAATTATGCATTTTCTTCTACTGGATATACGCTAACTTTTTTCTTATCTTTTCCTAATCTTTCAAATTTAACTTTACCAGTTACTTTTGCATATAATGTGTCATCGCTTCCGATTCCAACGTTTGTTCCTGGATGGATTTTTGTTCCTCTTTGTCTTACTAATATATTTCCTGCTGGAACTATTTGTCCATCAGCTCTTTTTAAACCAAGGCGCTTAGACTCACTGTCTCTACCGTTCTTAACACTACCTTGTCCTTTCTTATGAGCCATGTTTTTTCACTCCTTCCATTTTTGGATTTTTTATTTTTATGGCATCTAATTAAGCCATTTTTATACTTTTTATTTCAACCTTTGTATATGGTTGTCTGTGTCCTTGTGTTCTTCTGTAGTTCTTTTTAGCTTTGTATTTGTAAACTAAAACTTTTTTAGCTTTTCCGTTTGCAACTACTGTTCCTTCTACAGATACACCTTTTACATAAGGAGCTCCAACTTCTACTTTTTTATCATCAGATACTAATACTACATTGTCAAATTTAACTGTATCACCAGCTTCTGAATTTAATTTTTCGAAGAATACTACATCACCTTCTGCAACTTTATATTGTTTTCCACAACTTTCGATTACTGCGTACATTTAAGTACACCTCCCTTTTTATGTATACTCGCTAAGCATAAAATACTAGGTAGCTAAACTTAATTAGCCTTTATGAACCCGACCCAGGCGGCTTACAGTTAAATATTCTATCATGATTTACAGTTTTTGTCAATTGATATTTTTTGTTTTATTTCATAAAAACTGCAATTGTATACACTATATATAATGATAATACATATCAATATTTCATATATTTATAATAAAAAGCAGAGACTACCATTGTAATAGTAGTCTCCTTTGGTATCCAACTTGTTCATCATACTTTTTAAAGGATATCTTCAATTTCTTTCATTGCCTTTTCAAAAGTCTGCTGGATTGTCAAGTTTGTTGTATCAATATACACATGCTTTGCGCTATTTAAGAAACCAAGTTCCTTAACACTGCCCTTTATAATATCTTGATACAATTTTTTTGTGTTTTCTACCTGGCGTTCAAAGTACTCAGGATACTCATATCGATCCTTTCCCTCATCTTCAGCCACTCTTTCCCATGCAACTTTTGCATCACAATTCATATGGATATATACATCAAATTTCGCAAGTCTTTCCGGTCTCTGAATTTGATAAATTTCGCCATATGTTTTGTGTGATCTGGTCACTCCGTGTGCATACTGATCAATTGGGCCTCTCTGACATACAAAGTAATCACAATGGCCATTGATCTGAAGCATGTAGTTGGACAACAAACCGTCTGCAAAGCTAAAAAGCATTTGCTCTGTGTACCAGTCGTTGTAACCATCCTGACTAATTGCATTATTAAGCAATTTTACAAGATAAGCATCACATGGTGATTTTGCGGTTATCACTGTTTTCCCTTGCTCAGAAAGATACTCAGCGATATTGTCCCTCAGGCTGGTTTTTCCACTTCCATCTTGTCCTGTAACACTTATGAATTTAGTGTTACATTTTGAAGGCAGTAACACATGCCCAAAGCCCCATTTTTCCGGACAATCTCAGGTAAAAAGATTTTCATTAACACTCCTCCTTAATTAAGGTCCTAGTTTTTTACTTCTGCCTGTGATACCGTACATTTTATTCTCATCATTCATATTTGTCAATACATTTTTTATAACATCATACAAAAATTTTAGCCCAAGTTATGATGTCATCTGGAACATTTAAATTACCTTCTCCTGTGCCTATTTCTACACCTGGTTTATTTTTTCCATGATAATCGCTTCCTCCAGATTTATATAAATTATGTTTTTTACATATATCTAACAAAAAGTCTGTTTTTTCTTGTGTAAAATTTCTGTAATAACATTCAATTCCATCAAATTTATAATTATCTAAAATATAATTTAAAATCTTAATAGAATTTTCACCATATTCAAATATATGTGGTATAAATACCATTCCTCCTGATTTTTTAACTATTTCAGATGCTTTTTCAAAACTTGGTAATATATCATCCATATCAACAAAAAATTTGCTAGTAGGAACTGACATATATCTTCTATAAAATATATTACTATCTTTCCATGAATCTTCATCTATTAGCTTTTTATTATTTTCATCTTTTGTAATTAAAGAATGTAAATATTTTGATGCATACATTGATCCATCATACTTTTCTACAAAATCCTCAGGTAATAAAATACCTTCTGATATACATTTGTTGTATAATCTTTCAACTTCTAATTCACATCTTTCTTCATTGCTCATATATGTCTCATCAATATATTTTTGCAATAGATCAGTATCAACATTATATCCTAAAATTTCGATTGGAATCCCTAAAATTTTAGTATTTAGCTCTACACCAGGTATAATTTTTCCAGAAAATAAAGATCTTATCTTTTCATCTTTCAATTCATTATACTCTAGACATGTATTGTGATCTGTAATTGCAATACATTTTAATTTTAGCTTTTCTGCCTTTTCTAAAACCATACTAACTTCATCTGATCCATCTGAGTATCTAGTATGCATATGTAAATCTAACATAAAATCACTCCTTTTTTAATTTCTTTAAATATACTGAAATTATAATTCAATATAAATTACATGTCAATTCCAATATCTATAACAATCATAGCAAAAAATAAAAAGCCTTTCGGCTTTTTACTTTTATTATAATTGTTCAATTTTTAATAAGTTTGTTGTTTTTGCTCCGTTCTTTGGGAAACCACCTGTTATAGCGATTATATCTCCTTCTTTAACTCCCATTACTTCTTTTGCTTTTTCTTTAGCAATAGCAATAACTTCGTCAGTACTATCTGAAGATGGAACTATTGTTGGGTATACAGCATAGTTTAATGCTAATGAACGAGCAACTGCTTCTGAATTTGTTGCAGCTAATACTAAGCATCTTGGTTTTAAGTTACTTATTCTTCTTGCTGTATCACCACTTACTGTTGAAGCAATTATTAAATCAATACCTAATACACTTGCTGCATTTACAACACTGTTAGCTATTGTTTCTGTAATATTAACTTCTCTTTCTGAATCAAATTCATAATCATAATCATAGTATTCTTCAGTATCTTTACAAATTTGAGCCATGTATGTAACAACTTCTACTGGATATTTACCAACTGTTGTTTCTCCTGATAACATAACAGCATCTGTTCCGTCTAATACTGCATTAGCAACATCTGATACTTCAGCTCTTGTTGGTCTTGCGCTCTTTTTCATTGATTCTAACATTTCTGTTGCAACTATAACAAATTTACCTTTTTCACGACATCTTTGAATCATTAATTTTTGGAATTTTGGTAATTGTTGCATTGGAACTTCAACACCTAAATCACCACGAGCTACCATTATACCATCTGAAACATCTATTATTGAATCTAAGTTTTCAACACCTGTTGTACTTTCAATTTTAGATATAACTTTCATATCTTCTCTATGATATTCTTTTAATATTTCTCTTGCAGCTAAAACATCTTCTTTGCATGATACGAAAGATAATGCAATATAATCTCCTTCATGTTGGCAAGCATAGATTATGTCTTCTCTATCTACATCACTAATAAATGGAATATCTAATTTTACACCTGGTGCATTTAAGCTCTTTTTGTTTCCTAAAACTCCACCATTTACTATTTTACATGTTACACCATCATCTTCTACTGATATAACTTCAATTTTCATTAAACCATTTTCTAATAAAACGATTGAACCAACTTCTAAGTTGTCAATTGCTTGTGGATGGTTAACTGAGAATCTTTCTGATGTTCCTAAAACTGTTTCTTTTACTATTCTTATTGTTTTTCCTTCTTCTAGTTTTATTTCATCATTTTCCATCATTCCGTTTCTGAATTCTGGACCTTTTGTATCATATAATATAGCAACATTTTTTCCTGTCATTTCTCTTACTTTATGTACAGATGCAACTACTGCTGCTCTTTCTTCCATTGTAGCATGTGAAAAGTTTATACGAGCAACATTCATTCCAGCCTCTACCATTTTGCTCATTACTTCTGGGTCAGTACTAGCTGGTCCTATACTACAAATTATTTTTGTTTTTTTGATACTTGTTTTACAACTCATATTTTACATCTCCTTAATTAATTTTTTTACATAAGTAGTATTATATATTCTTTTCTCTTAAAAATCAATGTCTTGCATAAAAAAAATGTCGTTTTTTAGTTATTTTTTACACGACACATTTTTTATTAATTCTATTTTTTGTGCTCTTGTTAATTTTTTCAGCTCTATTTCTCTATGTAGGGCTTCCGTTTTTGTTTCAAATTCTTCAAAATATACTAATTCTACAGGTAAACGAGCTCTTGTATATTTTGCACCTTTTCCGGCTGTTGTGCACTTGTAACCTTTTGTATGGATTTACTGCGTATCCACTATATATTGTATTATCAGCACATTTTAGCATATATGCATAATGTTTCTTTGCCATATTTTTTCACCTCTATGAAATTTTTTTATATTTTCATTATACCAAAAAAATTAATATTTTTTTCATTTTAATTGCTTTTTATTTTTCTATGTGATATTATTTTACTGTTATAAAAAATATTGGGGTATCGCCAAGCGGTAAGGCATCGGACTCTGACTCCGACATTCCTGTGTTCGAATCACAGTACCCCAGCCAATATGTACAAAGGGTACATATTTTAACGTTTTTCCAACTTTTAAGGAGGAATACAAATGAAACATATAAAAACCATCAACGAAGGAAATCTGAAAAAAACTGCAAAAACTGGCGGTTGTGGCAAGTGCCAAGCATCTTGCCAAAGTGCGTGCAAAACTTCTTGCACAGTCGCTAATCAGAAGTGTGAACACTAATTAAGCTAACCACTTCCTTTCTGTTTTATTTGTTTTATTAAACCCAGGCGTATGTAACGCCTGGGCTTTTTCTTTATCCTAAAAATAACATTGTCATATATGCTCCATACATCAAAACATATATTAGTCCATTTGCTCTGCTCATTTTGTTTTTTGGTGGTATTGTTGGGAATAGTGCTAATATTACCGTTGAAATACATAATATACTTAAATCCATGTTGTAACTTGAATTAAATGTTATTGGTTTTATGACTGATGATACTCCTAAGATTAATAATATATTAAATATATTAGATCCAATAATATTTCCAATTGCGATGTCACTATTTCCCTTAATTGCTGCTGTTACACTTGTTACTAGCTCTGGTAAGCTTGTACCTATTGCAAGTATTGTTAAACTGATTACTTTTTCACTTATATTAAACATTTGAGCAATATTTACGGCATTATTTACAACGAAATCTCCTCCAAATTTCAAACCTACAATTCCTAATATTATTAATATAATGTTTTTTATTGTTTTATTTTTATTTTTTTCTTCAACTACTTTACTATCTTCTTTGCTTTTTTTCTTTCCCATATATATTGTATACGCAATAAAAAGACCAAATAAAACTAGTAATATAACTGCTTCAATTCTTGATATTCCACCTGATATATTTGAAAAAATCATTAATATTATTGTAAACAATAAGCACATTGGTATTTCATATTTTCTCGTTTCCTCTTGAAAATCAACAGGTTTTATTAATGATGACAATCCAAGAATAAGTAATAAATTACACAAATTACTTCCAATTACATTTCCTAATGCCATATCAGAATAGCCATCTATAGCTGATGTTATACTTACAAAAAGCTCTGGCATTGATGTTCCTATTGATACTATTGTTAATCCAATTATTATTTCTGGAATATGAAACTTTTTAGCTATCCCACTTGCTCCATCTACTAAAAAATCAGCACCTACAATTAATAGTGCGAAACCTACTATGATTAAAATTATATATAATAACATATATTTTGCCTCCCATAAATTACATCAATTTTTTAAATTATTTTTGTAAAAAATTCATAATAGAATATGCTGCATTTCTACCGCTTCTACTAGCCCAAGCTACGGTTCCTTTTGCTCCAGCTAAATCTCCTCCTGCAAAAATTTTTGAATTTGATGTTTGATTATTTTTATCAATTTTTATATGACCTCTATCTGTTAGCTCTAAATTTAGTTTTTCCAATATATTACTTTCTGGTTTAGATCCAACTGCCATTACAACATAATCTAAATCTATTGTAAAATTACTATTTGGAATTTCTACTGGACTTAATCTTGTTTCATTTTCCTTTTGTTTTAATTCCATTTTAACACATTCTATTTTTTCAACTTTATTCTCTCCAATTATTTTAACTGGATTTGTTTGAAATAAAAATTCAATTTTTTCATTTTTAGCTTCTTCTATTTCATGAACCTCTGCTGGCATTTCTTTTTCACTTCTTCTATATATTACAGTTACTTCGTTTGTCCTAATTTTTTTATTGTTCTAGCCGTATCCATTGCAACATTGCCACCGCCAATTACAGCAACTTTTTTATTTTTATAATCAGGATGCAAATTTTTTTCTAGTAATTCATTTCCACCATAAACACCATTTAAAGTTTCACCATCTATATTCATCTTTCTGGAAATATTAGCTCCAAACCCCAAAAATATAGCATCATATTCTTTTTCTAAATCTGGCAATTGTATATTTACACCTAATTCACAATTAGTTTTTATTTCTACTCCAAGATTTATAATCTTTTCAATTGTTTTATTTAATGTTTTTTTATCAAGCCTAAACTCAGGAATTCCGTGATATAATAGACCTCCTAGATGCTCATATTTTTCATATACTGTAACATTATATCCATTTTCACATAAAAAAGCTGCACAAGTTAAACCAGATGGTCCAGCTCCTACCACAGCAATTTTTTCTTTTCGTTTTTCCTTAGATTGTGGTAATTTCCATCCATTTTTTATAGCTTCATCACCTATAAAATATTCTATATTTCCAATTTCAACAGCACCATAGTAATTTTTCATTGCACAAGATCCCTGACATTGTTTTTCATGTGGACAAATTCTTCCACATACAGATGACAATACAGTTGTTTTTGATAAAACTTCATATGCTTTTTCAAATTCTTCTAATTTCGCTAACCTTATAAATTCAGTAGTATCATTATTTAATGGACATCCAACTTGACAAGGTTTTGTAATGCATGTTGAACACTTACTTGCCTTTTTTAATATATCTTCATTATTCACCACATGCACCTCCTTTTAAGATTTCAGATTTATCTGTATATGTTGTATGTAAATATTTATGAGCAATATCGCTATTTGGCTCTTTAAAAAATTCTTCATATATCTTTTTAATTTCTGGATTTTTATAACTTACTCTTTTTACCATCTTTTCATCTGTAGAATATAAACCTCCAATTCTTGCCTCTTTTGTTTTTAGCATATTTAAAAGTGTTGTTTTAGGTTGACCTCCACCTGCAATACATCCTCCATTACAATTCATTACTTCTATAAATTGAAAACTTGATGAATCTTCTTTTATTATATCTAAAACTTTTTTTAAGTTTTTCATACCATTTACAACAGCACCTTTAATATTTATTCCATCTATATTAACCTCTATATTTTTTATTCCATTCATTCCACGTACTTCAGAAAATACAAGCTCATCATCTTTCAAATCTTTTCCGGTAATGTAATAATATGCTGTTCTAAAAGCAGCTTCAGTTACTCCACCTGTGTTTCCAAATATTACACCTGCTCCAGAGCCATCTCCTAGTGGAGAATCAAATTCTTCTTCTTTGCATTCTTCTAAATTTATATTATGCTCTTTAAGAAGTTTTGCAAGCTCTCTTGTTGTTATTACATAATCATTATCTTGATTAGTTATACTTAGCTCTTTTCTTTTAATTTCTGCCTTTTTTGCTGTACAAGGAGCAACAACAATATTTACAATATCATCTGGATTAATATTCATTTTTATGGCAAAATATGTTTTTATTATTGTTCCCTGCATTGATATTGGACTTTTGCATGTTGATATATTTTTCAATAGCTCTGGATAGAATATTTCTGCATATTTTACCCAAGCAGGACAGCATGAAGTAAACAATGGTAAATTTTTATTCTGCTTAATTCTATTCACAAGTTCCATTGCTTCTTCCATTATTGTTAAATCAGCTGAAAAAGTAACATCAAATACATAATTAGCACCTATTTTTTTAAGTGCTCCAACCATTTTTTTATCCACATTTGTTCCAATTTTCATTTCAAACTCTTCACCCAATGCTACTCTAACAGCTGGAGCCACACTAAATGTTACTACTTTATCATTTTTTTTCAAAATCTTCTTTATTTCTTCATAATCTTCTTTTTCACTAATTGCCTCAGTTGGACAATAAATTGAACATTGACCACAATTTATACATATAGGCTTTTTTGTAATACCTAAATCATACATTCTTGACACTGTTACTTCATTTCGACATATCTCCAAACATTTACCACACTTTATACATTTTAACTCATCTACTTTAATTGCTGGGTTTTCTGGACATATTTCAACTCTTATTTTTTCTTCCACTATATCACCTCAAATTGATTTTAGAAAATTATTTTCTAATAATATAACTATATATAAATATTATAATAATTTCAATATTTTTTTAGTACTTTTTATTAAATTCCTATTTTATTATTGCAGAGCAGTATAGAAGATATTATTATTTAAAAATACAACAAAAAAAGATAACTTTCAATTATTTAAATTTTAAAACCATTAGTTTTTAAATCTCATTGAAAGTTATCTACTTTTATTCACCAGTGACTATAGTATAAATATTTATTTTATGTATTATAAAACTTTATATCTACACATTTTATAGAACCATACAATATTTTTATTGCAAACCACCATTGCTGGTGGTTTACTTTAGCAACAACATTTACATTTTCTTTCTTTCTTTTTTCTATTACATAAAATTAAAATCACATCTAATATTAATAATAGTCCTAAAACTACCGCTAATACTATTACTGCTGACAATGCTGCCAGTATTGCTCCTGCAATAGAAGCTCCTATTATTAATCCTATTACAACTGCAAAGGCTGCTAATAATATTGTTGCAATTATTGCTAAACATTTATTTTTAAAGCAACATTTTTCTTCTTTATTATAACAATAAATTGTTTCTTGTGGTTCCATAATAAGTCACCTCCTATATAGTATTTTGATTAATACTATATTATATTTTATGTTAATTTTTCATTCTTGTTGCATTTTTTTATTATTTTACCACAAGTTGATTTGTAATATTTTCCACACTTGGATTAATCTTTATTATATTTAAAGATTCATTACTTTTTCAGGTTTTTCTTCATTTTTTTGCTCTTCGCTTATAAATGTTATTTTAAATGATGTTACATTATCACATTTAAAATCTATTTTAAAATTTTTTAAATCCCCTGGATTTAATTCATCTATTTTGGCATATTCAGTACCTAAATTAACGTTATTTTTTGAAAATAATTCAACTTTCATATATTTATTTGTTACTTTTTCATTTGTATTATTTACTATTTTTCCTTCTATATATCCGTCATCTTTCGAAGCTTTTGCTGTTATTATTGTAATATTTGCTTCTTTTACATCTATATCATAAGTTTCAATTTTATAATATGATGTTTTTATATATGCATCTATTAATAAATTACTTACAACATATAGGCCTACAAATAATAGTAGATATATAAAAAAAGTTTTCATTCTACTCATAATACAAATTCTCCTTTATAATTTTCTAAATACACCTGCTACTTTTCCTAATATTTCACAATTACTTACTATTATTGGATCCATTGTGCTATTTTCTGGTTGTAATCTAATATGGTCTGATTCTTTGTAAAATGTCTTTACAGTTGCTTCATCACCTATTAATGCTACAACAATTTCTCCATTTCTTGCAACGTTTTGTTTTTTTACTAGAATATAGTCTCCATCTAGTATTCCCGCTTCTATCATACTTTCACCACTTACTGTTAGCATAAAACATTCTGAATTTCCAACAAAATCAATTGGAATTGGAAATGTATCAGATATATTTTCAACTGCAAGTATTGGCGCACCAGCTGTTATTTTTCCAACTATAGGAACTTCTACCATCTCTTTTGCTGTGTATAAATTTTTACTTTCTTCTTTTACTTCTGGTTTATTTTCGTTACTGTTTTTTGTTCCTTTTAATAGTCGTAATGTTCTTCCTTTTTGATTTTCTTTTTTAATGTATCCTTTTTGCTCTAATTTTGTTAAATATCCATGAACAGTTGCAGTAGAACTTAATCCTACTGATTTTCCAATCTCTCGTACTGATGGTGGATATCCATTTTCTTTTATTTGTTTTTCAATAAATGCTAAAATATCTTTTTCTCTTTTTCCTAATTCTTCGCTCTTTTTTCTTGGCATATATATATCACCCCTTAAACATACTAAAAAAATGATAACATATATTGGAAAAAAAGTCAAACAAAAGTTTTGTTTTTAATCGTACCATTCAAGCTCCCAACCACAAATATTTACTGTGTCGCCTTCTTGAACTCCAGCTTCTTTTAATTTTTGATTTACACCTAAACTATCTAAACATTTTTGGAAATAATACATTGATTCATTATCTTCTAAGTTTACTCTTCTCATTACTCTATCAACTGCTGGACCGTCTACAACAAAAATTCCATCTTCTTTCTTTATTGTGTATCCTTCTTGCTCTTCTTGTAATGTGTATACTTTTTTATCTTCAACTTCATCATATAATTCTTCTTTTGGAAGTTCTTTTAATACTTGTGATACTCGTTTTAGTAGCTCACTAATTCCTTCTCCAGTTACAGCTGAAATTTTAAATATTTCCATATTATTTTCTTTAGCTAACTTTTCTAAATCATTATATAAATTTTCATCTTGCATACTATCAATTTTATTTGCAACAATTATTTGTTTTCTTTTACTTAATTTTTCACTGTAAGATTTTAGCTCTTCATTTATTGTTTTAAAATCATCTACAGGATTTCTACCTTCTATTCCAGAAACATCAATAACATGTAGTAATAATCTTGTTCTTTCAATATGTCTTAAAAATTGAAGACCCAAACCTGTTCCATTACTTGCACCTTCAATTATTCCAGGAATATCTGCAATTACAAAGCTTTCTCCATAATCATTTTTTACTACACCTAAATTTGGTTCAAGTGTTGTAAAATGATAATCTGCAATTTTTGGAGTTGCAGATGTTGTTTTTGATAAAAATGTAGATTTTCCAACATTTGGAAATCCAATTAATCCTACATCAGCTAATAATTTAAGCTCTAATATAACCTCTTTTTCAATTCCCTTTTCTCCATCTTGTGAAAAACGAGGAGCTTGTCTTGTTGATGTCGCAAAATGACTATTTCCTTTTCCTCCTCTTCCACCTGGTAATATAAGCTCCTTTTGACCTTTATGTGATAAATCGGCTATTATTTTACCTGTTTCGGCATCTTTTATTAAGGTCCCTATTGGAACTTTAACATATAAATCTTCTCCGCTTTTTCCGTATCTTCTTGCACCTTCACCGTTTTTACCATTTTCTGCTTTAAATTTCTTTTTAAATCTAAAATCTACTAATGTGTTTGAGTCTGGATCTACTATAAAATAGATACTACCTCCTCTTCCACCATCTCCACCATCTGGTCCTCCTGCAGCAACATATTTTTCTCTTCTGAAAGATACTGCACCATTTCCGCCATCACCAGATTTTATTATAATTTTTGCATAATCTGTAAACATATCTATTTGTATGACTTCTTTAGTTACAAGTCATACACTCCTTCCTTTTTTATTTTATTCGAAGTAATTTAATTTCATTGCTTTCTTTACTTTTTTCATTACTTCTTTAGCTGTTTGTTGTGCCTTTTTCGTTCCTTCAATTAATACTTTATCTATAATTTCTGGATGTGCTTCATAATAAGCTCTTTTTGCTCTTATAGGCTCTAACTCATCTATTATATTTTTTATTAATTGTTTTTTGCAAGCAACACAACCTCTTTCACCTGCTTTACATTCACTACATACAGTTTTGTAATCTTCATCTTTTGTGAATAATTTATGATAATATGCAACCATACATATATCTGGATTACCTTTATCATCTTTTCTTATTCTAGCAGGATCTGTTAATGCTCCCATAACTTTTCTTGTTATTTCTTCTTCACTGTCTGATAAATAAATTGCATTACCTAATGATTTACCCATTTTTTCGTTTCCATCTAAGCCTTTTATTCTCTTTCCCTCAGATAAAACTTCTTTTGGTTCAATCAAAGTTTCTCCATATATTGAATTAAATTTTCTAACAATTTCTCTACATTGTTCAATTAAAGGTAACTGATCTTCACCTACTGGAACAAATTCTCCTTCTAGTGCAGTTATGTCTGCAGCTTGACTTACTGGATATCCTAAAAATCCATATGTTACACTTTCTCCAAATAAATCTCTTTTTTGAGCTATTTCTGTTTTTACAGTAGGATTTCTTTGTAACCTTGCTATTGTAACTAAATTTGACA
>ERZ859980.360-NODE-360-length-31078-cov-1.538278_pt1 | contig 31078 bp, 40 predicted proteins | sample MGYA00509984_ERZ859980 | MGnify/ENA primary metagenome ERZ859980 (study PRJEB30046, sample SAMN00715173) | human gut metagenome | study: EMG produced TPA metagenomics assembly of the A metagenome-wide association study of gut microbiota in type 2... | reverse complement strand
CCGTCAATTTCTGCTTGTGGCACCAATGCTGCAATGAGTCTATTACTATGATGCTTATGGCCTCACTTTTTACTAGGGCATCACATATTTCTAGAGCCTGTTCACCTGTATCTGGTTGTGATAAAAGTAGCTCATTAATGTTTACTCCTACTTTTCTGCATATACAGGATCAAGAGCATGTTCTGCATCTATAAAAGCAGCTCTTCCCCCTGTTTTTTGTACTGATGCAATTGCTTGAAGAGCAAAAGTTGTTTTACCACTTGACTCTGGTCCATAAATTTCAATAATTCTTCCTCTTGGATATCCACCTACACCTAGGGCAATGTCTAAAGATAGACATCCACTAGATACTACATCAACTTTCATATTTGATTTTCCCCAAGTTTCATTATAGACCCTTTTCCAAATTGCTTTTCAATATCACTTAAAATTTGATCTAAATCTTTATCCTTTTTTGTTGTGTCTGCTTTTTTCATAAAAACCTCCTAGTTTTTCGTTACATTTTAATTTTACATGAGAACAAAAAAAATTGCAAGATATTTTTCGAACAAATTTTCGCAATTTTGCAATTTGTGGCTGAATCATTACATTTCATTAGTTTATTATCATTTTGATAGGATATTTATGTTAAAAATTACAAAAAGAACTATTATTCATTTGCGAATAATAGTTCTTTATTTAATAAGTAATACTGTATACCACTTACCACTGATAAGACTGTTGCAATTAATAATAAGAAATCAGAAACATTAATTGGTATTAATTCAAATGGTAAATTATAGAAAAATGCAAGAGTTGTTCCTATCATTAATGTAGCAGTTTTTAATTTTCCACTTTTAATTGCGGCAACGACTTTTCCCTTACTAGCAGCTTGCATTTTAATAGCATCAACAAATGTATCTCTAAGTACAGTTACTACTGGTACTATAATTGGTAGCATTCCTTTATATGCTAAAATAATCAATACTGAATTAACAAGAATTTTATCAGCAATAGCATCTAACATTTTTCCTAAGTCTGTTACCTGATTATTTTTTCTAGCAAGGTAACCATCAACAAAGTCAGTAATACTTGCTAGGACAAAAATTATACCAGCAACTATATATTGTAGACTAATAATAATTGTACCTACTTTAAATTGCGGCCATTGAAATCCAATAGAATAAAATGGGAAAATCAAAATTATTATAACAATAAATGTTGCTATTATACGTGATACAGTTAGTTTTGTGGGTAAATTCATATTAGGCCTCCTACTTCATTTACTTTAATAATATTTTTTAATTCACTAGTTCTTGGTGAAGTTTTGGAAACATGATGTACAACAAGTATTGTTATAATAGTTATAAGTATTAAAATACCTCCCACTATTCCAACAATTGGCCATATGTTTATCTTTCTTTTATGCTCTATTGTATAAGGAGACTTAATTTTATTTTCCTGTTCTTTTGACTCTTCTTTTTCTCTAGCAATTCTAATATCGTCTAAAGATATTTTAGAAGTATGTTCAAATAAAAATTCATTGAACTCATCAATAACCTTGTCTGGATTAAGCCCTAAATACTTAGCATACATTTTTATTTGTTGTTTGAGCTTATATACATCTTTAATGCTCTAGTATTACCACTTTCTATATTTTCAAGTTGTGTTACGGAAATATTCATATCATCTGCTGCTTCTTCTAAGTTAACACCATTTTCTATTCTGGTTCTTCTTAAATAACTGCCTAATTCTTTCACTTTTAACACCTCTTTATTAACAAATAATATTTATAAGCCATGTTCCGTCCTCTTAATAAGAGTGACAAACATCTATCTACCGATTACTCGGTCCCTAACTTAGTTCTTATTACCTCGTTAAAGCTCCCCTACCATAATTTGGGTTTCTCACTCGTGGAGTTTACCTCGTTTCATTTCCGGCTTTCGCCTTATCGTCACTGCGGCACTTTATAAAAAGAAGTCATATTCTAGGAACTTAGACTTCTTCTTAGTCGTTAGAATCATCTACCTTAGGTTATTTTTTCCCTAAGCACGAACACTACAGACGTCACAGCCTGTGTGAGCATGGACTTTCCTCAGCTCTCCAGGCACATAATAATATGTGGGAGAACCGCGTTTGTCAAATATTATTCATTACTATTATCATCCTGGTTATAATTATCTTGTTGTAACTAGTTCTATCAGCCTTACTTACTCCATATACTAATTTTTCCAACCTAGCTAGTCTTCTCATGATATCAACGTTAGTAACTTCAGGAGAATCATTATTCTTAACTATCTCAGCATTAATTCTGGCATTACGAAGTTCCTGTTTTAAATTCATGTTTTCAGCTAAAAGATCATTTTTTTCTTGTTCCAAGTTATTAATAATCTTATAGAATTGTTCATAATCAGTAATTATGATATCTAGAAATTGATCAACTTCTTTAAGACGATACCCTCTAGTATCTATTTTAAAGTCCTTTTCTAAAATATCTTGTGGTGTAAGTGTTATCTTATTTTGATACATCCTCTATCACCAATCCCTTACGCTATTATTATTACAAATATTGCTAATTTTGTCAATTAGTTGGGGATGTTTTGAATACTATTTATTTTTTAAAAATATACTTTTTTCTTTTAGCTTTATATAATTTATGTCATCTATCATCTTATTCATAGTAAAAATAACTTCTAAATATTGCATATTTATATCACCAAGAGCATTGTATAATATTTTTTATTCTTTGTAATAAATTCGACAAAACTAGATTATTTTTTCAAAAAAATTATATAAAAAACGATGGAAAAATATATATCAATATAGTATAATATATCGTAGGTGATGAGATGAATTATCCTAATGGTATAAAGAAGAATTTTAAAAGTTCTAATTTTATTAACTACGCTAATCGTGGAATGAAGCTTGAAGATGATTTAAATATTACTAATAATTATTATAGAGATATGGATGTTGCTTATATATACAAGAAACCTACGCCTATAAAAATTACTAAAGTAAATTATCCATCGCGAGATAAAGCAATGATTAAAGAAGCTTTCTTCGATACGCCTTCTACTACCGATTATAATGGTATTTATAAGGGTAAGTATGTAGACTTTGAAGCAAAGAGACAAATTCATTAACTTCTTTTCCGTTGAATAATATTCATAAGCATCAGATAATACATCTAAACAATATAGCTCGTCATGGGGGAATAGCCTTCATTATAGTTAGATTTACGATGTTAAATGAAACATACTTATTATTTCAAAGTGATGTTCAACATTTTTTAGATACACAAAAGAGAAAATCAATTCCTCTAAGTTATTTTAAAGAATGTGGATATTTGTTGAAAGATAAATTTAATCCAAGAGTTGATTATTTAGAAATATTAGATAAGGTTGGAGGAATTATAAATGGCAAAAAGAATTAAAAGGAAAAATGATGTTGAAAAAACAAGAAAATTTGAAACAAAGGATTTGAAAGGAAAAAGAACAACTAGTAAGGAAAGTAATAATACTAGTAGTAAAACAATGAAAATAATATTACTAGTAATTCTTGTCTTAACATTAATACTTTGTTTTATTAAACTTGGTGCTATATGTACAGTGGTTTTAGCTTTTGGTATACTTATTATTTTAGGAATCTATGCGTTACTTAAAAGTTCTAGTCTGTCGCGGAAGAAAAAGAAAGTTATAAATATTATTCTTATTATAATATTAACCCTTGGAATTATTTGTTTAGTAGCTTTTTCAGCTTCTTGATTTATATAACAGTATCTGCACCTAAGTTTAATCCTGATAACTTAGATACTCAGGAATTATCTATTATGTATGATAGTAATGGTCAAGTAATTGCTAAATTGGGAGCAGAAAAACGTGAAAAAGTAAAATATGATGAACTACCTCAAGTCTTGATAGACGCAATTGTTTCTACAGAAGATTCAAGATTTTATCAACATAACGGATTTGATGCACCTCGTTTCTTCAAAGCAACATTAAAACAATTGCTTGGTGATAATAGTGCCGGTGGAGCTTCTACTCTTTCAATGCAAGTTGTTAAAAACAGTTTCACAGATGCTTCACAAGACTCTGGTATAAAAGGTATTATACGTAAGTTTACTGATATTTATCTTGCTGTATTCAAGTTAGAAAAAAATTATACAAAAGAAGAAATAATAGAGTTTTATGTTAATAACCACTACTTAGGTGGAAATATATATGGTGTTGAGGAAGCTAGTCAGGCTTACTTTAATAAAAGTGTTGGAGAACTTAATTTAAGTGAGGCAACTATAATAGCTGGTATGTTTAAAAATCCTGGTGGTTATAGTCCAACCCTTCATCCAGATAATGCTGCAGCTAGAAGAAAAACAGTGTTATACTTGATGAGAAGACATGGTTATATAACAGAGGAAGAACAAAAACTTGCTAATAGTATTCCAGTAGCGTCATTAACAAAAGATGCTAGTGGTAATTCAACATCAAACGGAGTTAGTCCTTATCAAAGTTATATTGATACAGTTGTAAAAGAATTAGATAAAAAATATAATGTTAATCCTTACAAGACATCTTTACTAATTTATACTAATATGGATAGAAGTAAACAGGAAGGTATTAATAGAGTATTTAATGAAGAAAGTTATAAATGGGTGGATGATCAGATACAATCAGGTGTTTCTGTATTGGATTCACAAACTGGTAAATTATTAGCTGTTGGAGCTGGTAGAAATAGATCTGTTGGTGATTATAACTTTGCTACTGATATAAAAAGACAACCCGGTTCTACAGCAAAACCTTTATTTGATTATGGTCCCGGAATTGAATATAATAATTGGTCTACTTATCAACAATTTGTTGATGAACCTTATACATATACTGGTGGTAGAAAAATATCAAATTGGGATAATGGATATATGGGTCAAATGACCTTACGTAAAGCGCTTTCATTATCACGTAACATTCCGGCTCTTAAGGCTTTCCAACAAGTTGATAAATCTAAAATTATTCAATTTGTTACAAATTTAGGTATTCAACCAGAAGTTGAAAATGGAACTATTCACGAAGCACATTCTATCGGAGCGTTTACCGGTGTTAATCCAGTACAAATGAGTGCTGCATACGCTGCCTTCTCAAATGGTGGATATTATAATGAACCATATTCCGTAAGTAAAATTACTTATCGTGAAACTGGCAATACTATTGAACATAAATCTGAAAAGAAAAAAGCTATGAGTGATTCTACTGCATATATGATAGCTAGTGTACTACAAGATGTTAAATTAAATGGTGGTGGAACAATAACTAATTATGCTGTTAAAACTGGTACTACTAACTTTGATGATGCATATGTAAAAAGTAAAGGTCTTCCAGGAGATGCTATTCGTGATTCTTGGGCTGTTGGGTTCTCTACTAAAACAGTTGTAGCTATGTGGTATGGATATAATGAATCTACAAAAGAACATTGTATGAGAAACTTACCTTCTTCTATTGCAAAGGATAAATTATATAGAACTTTAGTTAAGGAAGTTGTTGAATCTAACAGAGAAGAATTTAAAATGCCTGATAGTGTGGTAAAATTACCTATCATTAGTGGTAGTAATCCTGCTAAAGTAGCACCTACGGGATATAGTGGTTCTGTTGTTTATGAACTATTTAAGAAAGATCATCAACCAAATGGTACTTCTAGCGGAGAAAAAGAAAATAAACTTGCTACTCCATCTAATTTAAAAGTTACCTATAGTGATGGTACAGTTACTATATCATGGGGAGCTGTTCAAAATCCTTATACTGAATACGGTACATTTGGTTATAATGTTTACTTTGGAAATACTTTATTAGGATTCACAGAATCAACTTCATTTACTAAACAGTTAGCAAATCCATATGGTACTTATAAAGTAGTGGCAACCTATCAAAGTTATAGTGGAATTAATAGTGATGCGGCTTCTTATACATTAAAAGAAGCTAGTAATACCAAACCTACTACACCGGAAAAAACAGAACTTAAATATACTATTAAATATTATTGTGGCACTTCTTTAATTGAAGAAGTAGTTAAAACTGTTCAAACATCATCTAATGGTTATTACTTAAAGGATTCAGATATTGTTGATAGTACAAAAATACCTGATACATGTTCACAAACAGATCGAACTTTTAGTAGCAATATTCCTGGTTCTATAACAAATGGTTCAACTATAACGGTTACTTATAAAGAAAAAGCTACACAATAAAGGAATGATTAAACTGAATCATTCCTTTTTTTTGTACATATATTAGCTAAACCACAACTAGTACAATCTGGTTTAACGGCTTTGCAATGGTATCTACCAAATAAAACGAATTGTTTATGTGTTTTAGACCAATTTTCACGCTTAAATTTCTGTTTTAATTTACTTTCTATTGTTATTACATTATCAGTTTCTTTTACCAATCCTAGACGTTTTGAGACCCTTTCAACGTGTGTATCAACGGCAAAGGCTGGATAATTATAATATTCACTTAAAAATACATTAACGTCTTTCGTCCAACTCCTGGCATTGATTCCAATTTAGATCTTTCTTTTGGAACCTTAGAATTATATTTATCTACTAAAGTTTCAGATATGTCATGTACGTACTGAGCTTTTTTATGATAAGAACCTAATGGTCTTAATATTATTTCTAAATCGGCAATAGGAGCTTGTTTTAAAAGATCTAAGCTATTATATTTTTCAAATAATACTTTAGTTACCTGATTAACCCTTTTATCAGTTGTTTGAGCACTCAAAACTATAGCAATTAATAGTTCATAATCTGTAGTAAAATTTAATTCACACCAAGGATTGGGGATTAGACTATCAAGATAATTTTCTACAAAAGATACCCTATTCTTCATATGAATCATCATCCTCAAACCAATTATAATCAAATATTTCTTCTACTGGTTCTTCTTTTTCTTTTTTACGATGAAGATTTCTATTTTTATCAACATCTTCCTTATTCTTTATACCTTTTTTCTCCCATTCATATAAAATCTTATCAATATAGCGTAAATTATTAACTCCGTTAAATGTGGCCTCTTTGACGGCTTCTCTGACGAGCTCTTCACTACTGCCATTTTCTAACCAGGATTTAATAATCTCATTTTCCATAGGACTAAGGGTTCTACCAAATTCTTTCTCTATAAAAGTAAAGACACTACTATTTAATTCATCTAAATTATCATTAACATTTGAAACCATCTTTAATGATATTTTACGGTAAAAATCATCTAAGTCTATTATATCTTCAAGAATATTTTTGTCATTTTTTACAACATCAACCTTGAGCATTTTCTTATCAGTTAATGTTGAAATATATTTCATAACATCTTTTAATGGTATATTTAAATCATTACTTATTTTGCCTGGATCAAATAATTCCTTGTCACCTTTATTATATAAATACATTAGAAAAATAAATTCATCTAAGTCAAGTTTTAAATCTTTATAGTTTTTTAATAAATATAGTGGAATAACCATATGACCACTTTTGTATAATTCAATTAGCTTTTTATCCATATGTTCCTCCATTCGTGAATATATTATAACGTTTTTTATAAAATTTCACTAGTAAAATTTACAACACAATAATTTAGTAATGCTTTACGATTATTTTTTAACCTTTTATATAGTACTTCTTTTTCTAATTCATTAAATATGGTCTTAATAAATGGTCCTTTTTCTATAGATAGACAATTTAATATTTCTGGAATACTTATAGCTAGATCTTTTCTAGAATGAATTACTAGATTGTTATAAGATCTTGTAATGTCTTTCTTGGGGATGTTTTTGATTGCACCAGCTATACTATTTACATAAAGACCATATTTATATAGATTGTATGGGTCCAGATTATTTAAAGGTAGCACTTCTTTTACTAATTTTATTAATTCTTTTTCATTATTGGTAAAACGATATGTATTTTCTTCTGGATCAATTATGGCCCAAATACCAATTAAAGACTCTGTATTAGTAACATTTTTCAAATTATTTAGTTCTAACTCTTTATCTAGGCCTAATTCTATTAATAGATCTATCCCTCTTTTAGCATTAGGACTAGTAAATATTTTATCTAGTTCTTCTCTTTTTCTTTCATATGATATTTTTTTTAGAAGATGTTTATTTTTATTGATGCCATCTATAATTTCATCACTTAGAGAAAAGTCTAATTTAGTGGCAAAACGGATGGCCCTTAGAATACGCAAAACATCTTGACTGAATTTATAATTAGCGTCTCCTACGGGTTTTATCAGATGATTAGCTAAATCTTGTCTTGCATTTAGATAATCTATTATTTTTTTATTTTTATCCATGCAGAAGTATTTATTGTAAAGTCTCTACGCATTATATCTTCTTTTAAATCATCAATATATTCTATTTCTACAGGTCTTCTATAATCATTATATGATATTTCTCTTCTAAAAGTAGTTATTTCAAATCTATTATTTTTAATATAAATAGTAACAGAGCCATAATCTTCGGCAGGAAGTATCGCTCCTTCAAATATTTTTATTAGTTCTTTAGGTTTGGCATTTGTACATATATCAACATCATTTGAATCTAATCCCATTAAATGATCTCTCACGTATCCACCAACTATATAGGCTTCATAACCGTGTTCTTCTATTTTTTTTATAACTTTAAGTGCTGTTGTTAGCAATTTTTTCACCTACCTAAAACAGATAAAATTTGTGGAATAAATATCATAAGTCCAATAATTGCTGCGGCAATGGCATGTATTGAAACTGCCCCTGCTGCTGAGTCTTTAGAATGACGGCAGCAATATATTTTTCTTCGGCATTCATTCTTATCATATTATTTAGCACTTCAATAGCAGTATTAAAACATTCAGCCGCTAAAACTAGACCAAATAAAATGATACATATTATCCACTCAAATTTACTAATGTTAAATACCAAACCAAAAGCAATGACTAAAATCATTATACAAATATGAACGCGCATATTTCTTTCGCCTTTGATATTGTAAATAATTCCATCATATGCATATTTAAAACCTTTAAGAAAAGATATTATAGCTTTTTTTAATGATTTCATCACAATCACTTCCACTTTCATTATACTATAAAATACCAAAATGAAAAAGCCAAGATTAATCAAGATTGGCTTTCTTTACTTTGTTGGACATTTTTTCAAAAGAAAAAGGACTATGTCCTTACTTCTATTATTTATTAACAGCTTCTTTTAATGCAGAACCTGCTTTGAAAGTTGGAGCCTTACGAGCTGGAATGCTTACTTTAGCTCCAGTTCTAGGATTATGTCCTTCACGTGCAGCTCTTTCAGATACAGCGAAAGTTCCGAAACCAACAACTGGTACTTTATCTCCCTTTGATAATGCTTCTACTATTGTTGCAAATGTTGCATCAATAGCACGAGTTGTATCAGCTTTTGTTAAACCTGTTTTTTCAGCAACAGCCTCTACTAATTCAACTTTTTTCATAGTATTTAATTCCTCCTATAATTTCTATTAAGCACATACTATGCTTACATAACTAACTTATCACAACTTATATGAAAATACAACAAAATTGCGTTATTTTTACACGTTTTTACTTAGAATTACTAATATTTTTATTAATTGTTTCTAAAATATTAATAATATGACCTATTGCATATATAAACATACATAGTAGAAAGCTTGCAAACCAGAAGAAAATAGTTAAGGAAATATTATACTCAGTAGTCGTACAAGTAGCACTATATAGTCCACTTGAGACACATGATGGGAATATATTTCCTAAAATAATTCCCATGAAGAAACAAATAATCATAGTCAAAATTGATACTTTTTGATAAAAATTATATTTATATTTTTTTGCCTGTTTTAATGCTTTATCAATTTTAGGAATATCTTTTTTTTCTTCATCAATTTGTTCAAATAAATTTTTAGACATTTTTATCATCCTTCTTTGTCTTTTTTTTCTTCTTTGGTTTATTACTAGTAGTTTCTTTATTATTTTCTGCTTGTTCTTTTTCTTCTTGTTTTACTTCAGCTAAATTTCTTTTTTCACAGTGATTCTTATACAAATAGATATATCTACTAAATAATATAATATAGATAGTATCAAATAATGTTAGAACAACTCCATCAAAGTTAGTCGCACTGATTAAATTTACTATTAATAATACAAGGCTAATTACACTAATAATGTAAAAATACCAGTCATTTTTTATTTCATCGAATGGAAATTTATCTAAGCCTAGATCACTCCAAAATCTTGTCTCTGGTAAAAATGTGTAAGCCATATATGAAATAATCATAATATTTAGTAAAAGTGATGTTATAGATGATAATCCAAATGATTGAAATAAAGTAAAGACTGAGGCTACCGTAATTAATAAGTATAGTATTATATAAATTACATTTATTAAATTAAAGTTTGTTCTTCCTACCTTTGTCTTTAAAAATATAAAATAAATTAAGGCAGCAATATATGTTGAATTATGATTAAGAAGATTTCTTAGCATAACAGATGATGTTAAATTATTATTAACGGCAAAAGCCTGAGATATAATAATAATTGCTGCGGCTACGGCTAAAATAATATTAGTTAAAATATTGGGATTATCATACCATTCTTTTTCAGTGTTAATTTTTTCCATCTTATCCTCCTATATTTAGATTATAACACTTAAAAATAAATATGTATACTTTTACAAAGGTCATGGTGTACATTTTAGTAAAATAGTTAAAAATATATTTTTATATTTTATGGATTTATCTATCATTATTGTTTTTTGATTATAATTTTGCTACACTATTTATGAAATATATGCTATAATATTAGCTCAAAAGGAGGGATAATGTGATTCCAACAGTAGCTTTAGTGGGAAGACCAAATGTCGGTAAAAGTACACTATTTAATAAAATGACGGGAAAGAAAATATCAATAATAGAGGATACTCCTGGTGTTACTAGAGACCGTATTTATGAACAGGTAACTTATGAGAAATATCGTTTTAATTTAATTGATACTGGTGGTATTGATGGTAGTGGGGAAAAGTTTAATACGGAAATTCGTATGCAGGCTGAAATTGCTATTGACCAAGCAGATGTAGTGGTATTCGTTGTAGATGGAAAAGAAGGCCTTACTTCTAATGATTTATTAGTAAGAGATATTCTTAGAAAGAGTAAAAAAAGAGTTATCGTTGCAATAAATAAGGTTGATGTTAAAGATGCAAAAGACAATATGTATGATTTTTATGAACTAGGATTTGATAATTATGTATTAATCAGTGCTATTCACAATACAGGGTATAACGATTTATTAGATATGATTTGTCTTGAATTTAGAGAAAACGATAATGAATATGTAGATGATAGATTAAAATTTTGTATTATCGGAAGACCTAATGTTGGTAAAAGTAGTTTAATGAATGCTCTTTTAAATGAAGAAAGAGTTGTTGTTAGTAATGTTGCTGGTACGACTAGGGATTCTATTGATTCTATTGTAAAGTATAATAAAGAAGAATTTGTAGTTATAGATACGGCTGGTATGAGAAAAAGAGGAAAAATCTATGAAGCTGTTGAAAAATATAGTTTGGTAAGATCCATGCGAGCAATAGATAGAAGTGATATTTGTTTAGTAGTTATTAATGCCGAAGAGGGAATAAAAGAACATGACAAACATATCGCTGGTTATGCTATCGATAGTGGTAAAGGTCTCATATTTGTTGTAAATAAATGGGATAAAGTAAAGGATACAAGTATTAATGAATTTACTAAACTTATGAGGGCAGAGTTCCAATTTGCAACATATGCCCCTATTGTATTCTTATCTGCTCTTACAAAAAAGAGAATTAATACTTTAATGCCTGAGGTTGTAAGAGTTGGTAACAATATTAAAAATGAAGTAAAAACAAATGTATTAAATGATGTAATTTATGATAGTTATCAGTTAAATATACCTCCTAGTTACAAAGGAAAGAGATTAAAAATTTACTTTACTAGTCAGACAGGTATAAAACCTCCTAAATTTACCTTTAGAGTTAATGACAAGGGATTAGTTCATTTTTCTTACGAAAGATACTTAGAAAATAAAATAAGAGAGAATTTTGACTTTACAGGTACGCCAATTACACTCCAATTTAAGAATAGAAGGGATGATTAATTATGTTATTTAATTTCTTTGGAAAAAGTTTAGAAGAAGCAGAAAAAGAATTAGAAGGATTAAAAAAAGCCTATGAGATTTTAAATGATCGTTATAAAAAAAAGACAATTACTTTAGATCAGTTTAGAATTCAATGTGCAGATATAACCAAAAAAATAGAAAAATGTCAAAAAATTATAGATAAAAAAAGTTAACAAACAAACCTCTTATCATATAATATGGTAGGAGGTTTTTTATGTTTGGAGATAGCTTTTTTAAACGGGTTGAAAACAAAACTAATGTGGATAAAAACACTATTTTGTCTTTAGCCAAAAAAATTCAAGATGGAAACATGAAAGATGAAAAAACTTTACGAGAAGTAGTTAGTGAAATAATAATCTAACTGGTAGAGAGGTATCTAAGGAAAAAGAAGATAAAATTATTAATACTATTATTAATGATAATGTTCCTAATGATATAGATAAAATGTTTTAAAATAAAAAACCACTATATATTTTATAGTGATTTTTTTATCAGTTGGAAATAATTACTGTTCCACCATTTGCTGATGCTAACATCTTATCTATATAATTCTTACTGGTGTTACCTTTTACCTTAACAGTTATATTTTCATTATTACCAGTAAACATATTAGATACTCCTTAGTAGGAAGTGTGGCATTTTTAATATTTAAATCGACTAGATTAATACAATCAGAAAACATTTCTTCAGCAGTTGGAATATTCGTAAATGAACTTAAATCAAGGGAAGTAAGCCCGTAACATGAAGTAAACATAGAATCCATACTTGTTACTTTTGATGTATCTACTCCACTGAAATTTACTGATGATAAGTTATGACATCTTTTAAACATATTAGCAAACGAGGTAGAGTTAAATTTTATATTACTTAAATCAACTGATACTAAACTTGGTAAACTCATAAATGCGCTGTTTAATGAGGCATTATTAAAATCAAATCCACTTAAGTTAATATTTTTTAGAGAAGTACACGATGTGAAAGTATTTTTTAAACCATTAGAGGCATTTAAAGAAGTCTTAGTAAAGTTTGTTAAATCTAATGATTCCAAATTATAACAACAATAAAATAATCTATACAAACTTACTATTTTAGAAGTGTTTAATTGAGAGAGATTGATTGATTTAACAGAATAACAACAAGCAAAGGCTGATTCAAGGGTTGTTAGATTAGTACTTGTAAAACCAGTCAAATCAATAGAAAGTATACTATAACAATTTTCAAACATATAATCCATTCTATTTAATTTGGGGGTCTTAAAGTTACTAATATCAACTTTCTTTAAACCATAACAATTTTGGAACATACCTTGAAGATTATCAACTGGAGAGGTATGGAAACTACTTAAGTCTAATTCCGCAAGATTATTACACCCTTCAAACATATAACTCATATTAGTGACTTTACTAACATCAAAACTGCTAGATTAATTGATCTTATAGCTTTACATTTATAAAAGGCTTGACCCATATCAGTTACACTTGAAGTATCAAAATTAGTTAGATCTAACTCTTTTAAGTTCTCACAATTAGAGAAAATATTTTGAATACTTTGAACTTTTGATGTATTGAAATGACTAATATTTACGCTTTCTAGTTTTGTACAGCCATTAAATATACTCGACATATACATTAAATTAGGTGTATAGAAGTTCGATAAATCTACGGTCATTAGTGACTTACAGTTATTAAACATACTTTGAAGACTCATTACATTAGTTGTATCAAAATTAGACAAATCTACATTTACTAAACTTGTACAATTATCAAACAAAGCATACAGTGTTGTAACTTTAGAGGTATTGATATTATTAAAATTGACATAATTTAAAGATGTATCATTCCAGAATAGTGCTGACATATCAGTAACATTATCTGTTTTAAATGTTGAAAGATCAATTCTTGTTAACTTAGGATTATTAGAAAACATTTGATGCATTCTTATAAGACTTGATGTATCAAATGAACTAACGTCTATGGTTTCAAGATTTGTAGATGCAAACATTGAACTCATATTAGTTACGTTCTTTGTGTTCATGTGACTTAGATCTATAGCTGTTAAGGCACTACAGCCACCAAACATATATGACATGTTAGTAACATCACTGGTATCTAAATTTTCGAGTCCTTCTATTGATGTTACACGCCATGCTCTGTAAAATAAATAACTACTATCTTCATTCGCATAAATCTTACCACTAGCTTGAATATATACTGTATTAGTGCCATCCCCATTGGATGCTATATATTTCATTACTAAACCATTTCCATCAGTTGATATATCCTCTGAACTAATTACATTTTCTGGTTCTTTTAGTTCATTTTGAAAAACGATTTTAGTGATATTGCTACCGGTTCCTAGATTATTATATTCATACATTTTTTTAATAATAGCCTTGGGTTTTTCTTCCACTTTTCCATCCATGGATTTAACAATTTTATTTTTTCCCCAAATAGCTCTGATTAGGACATCTTCTGCTGGCATAATAAATGTATTATTAACATTATATGTTGATTGATTCATTATCTTCCAACCAGTAACACTATAACCCTTACAACTAAGATTTTCTTTTAGTTTTACCTTACTAAAGGCATTATAATATTCTTCACCTGGAAGATTATCAATTTTACAATCACTTGGTAAATTAGCATCATAAGTAACCTTATATCCTATTTTTAATACAGGAGATTTACTACTTTCCTCAAAGATTTTTTTCTCCTTTAGAATACTCATAATAATTTCTTTTTTATTAGTATTGGCATAAATAGTTTTTGATAAATTACCTTTATATTCTTCTTTTAAATTAACATCAATACTAAACTCAGTAGTATCCCCTGTTTTTAGTGTATTAGCTGGTATTTGCCAAGTTAGCTTTTGACCATTTCCCTCATCTGATATTTGAATATTACCATATGGTATGGTAACACTTTTTGTGTCTATTTTTTTAAAATATTTATCTTCTAAATAATCGGTTATTTCAACTTTATCATATGCTTCTGGAACAGTAGATGCTTTCTTTATGACGTCAATAAGATTAGATCTATTGGCTATATACTGAAAGTCACTTATCTGTTGAAGTTCTTTAATTACTCTACCACTGACTTCATATTGTACAGCATTAATAGTTAGGTAGGGATATTTTTCCTTTAAGTACTTATATTCACCTACTTCATTAGGCATGTCTACACATGGATATCCATCACTTAAAAACATAACAATAGTATCAGTATCATTTCTTCGTTTATAATAGTTTAAAATTTGATCTACTTCTTTAAGAGGTGCGTAGTAACTTGTTCCACCGCCTCCATACATATTATCAATTGATTTTTCTACTAAATTATAATCATTACTAAAATCATTTAATCTATAGCTTTCATCATCAAAGGATATGACGGAGATTCTATTATCAGAATTTGATAATATTTCCTTAGCAACCTTTTTGGTATCCGATATCATAGTTGTTAGTTTTGTTCCTGCCATACTACCTGATGTATCTAGGACAAAAATAATATCTTTATTTTTATATTTTTCTTTTAGGATGCTTGAATATTTAAATGTAATTCTTGCTTTTCCTACATCAATCCATTCGGCACTTTTGTCTACCTTATAACTTGCCTTCTCTTTATTTTCATAACTTGGATCTGTACTTTTTATAGTAATGCTTTTTACTTCCTCTTGTATCGCAAATGATTTACCAAGTATTATTACAAACGCAAATAATATAATTGGTATTAATGCATACTTTATGGATATTTTACTCCTACCTTTTTTCATAATCTCACCTATTATAATTATAACATCTTTAATTCTAATTACAATATATTGTTAAATATGAATGTTTTATGTTATTTTTTTATTTTGCTAGCATAGACTTAAATTGAATAAAGGAGAGAGCAAATGGATAAATTAGAAATTATTAAGAATATTGCTGAACGTTCTGGCGGAGATATTTATCTTGGTGTTGTTGGAGCGGTCAGAACAGGTAAAAGCACTTTTATTAAACGTGTTGTGGAAACTTTAATTGTTCCTAATATGGAAGATGAGTATGAGAAAAAAAGAGCATTAGATGAAATACCACAGTCTGCTCAGGGTAAAATGGTTATGACAACAGAACCAAAATTTGTCCCTAATAATGCAGCTAAAATTAAAATAGATGATTTTACTTGTAATGTGAGATTAATTGACTGTGTTGGATATGTTATTAATAACGCTAAGGGATTAGAGGATGAAAATGGACCTAGAATGGTTAAAACTCCTTGGTATGATGAGGAAATTCCTTTCGTTGAGGCGGCGGAGGTTGGAACCGAAAAGGTAATAAAGGATCACTCGACAATTGGAATAGTTGTTACTACAGATGGATCAATTGGTGAATTTAATAGATCAGATTATATTGATGCGGAAGAAAGAGTTATAAAAGAGCTTAAGAGTATAAACAAACCATTTATTATAGTGTTAAATACTACTCATCCTACTCTACCAGAGACTTTAAGACTTGCTGAATCAATTAAAGAAGAACATGGTGTGCCTGTTATTCCTATGAATGTTGATAATATGAATGAAATTGACATGTATAAAATCTTAAGAGAGGCTTTATATGAGTTCCCAGTATTAGAAATTAAAGTTAACATGCCGGAGTGGATTGCTATTTTAGATTATGATAATCCATTAAAAAAGAAATATATAGAAATGATAAAGGAAAGTATTGTAGAAGTTGATAAATTAAGAGATATTGAAAATATTACTACCCAGTTTGTAGACTGTGAAGAAATAGAAAAGGCATATGTTTCTGAGGTTGATCCCAGAACTGGAATTATTACTATTAATTTAACTGCCCCTAGTGAACTTTATAATAAAACTTTAGCTGATATTATAAATATAGATGTACAAAATAAAGCAGATTTACTTAAATTATTCCAGGATTTTTCAACAGCAAAAAGAGAATATGATAATATTAAATACGCCCTAAAAATGGTTAAACAAACTGGTTATGGTGTCGCAGTTCCTTCATTAAATGATATGAAATTAGAAAATCCTGAAATTATCAAACAAGGTCCTAGATATGGCGTAAAACTTAAAGCTGTTGCACCATCAATCCATATGATCAAGGTTGATGTTGAAAGTACTTTTGAACCTATTATAGGTAGTGAAGTTCAAAGTAAAGAACTTATTGATTATTTGATGCGTGACTATAAGAAAGATCCTACTAGTATATGGCAAAGTGAGATATTTGGTAGAAGTCTAGATAACATTGTTCAGGAAGGAATCCAATCAAAAATAAATCTCATGCCAGATAACATAAGATTTAAATTACAACAAACATTATCAAAGATAGTTAACAAAGGATCAAATAATATGATTGCTATTGTGTTATAAAATGTCTTAGGACATTTTTTTATATTTCTTCTGAGACAATTGTTCCAAACTCAATATAAGGAGTTATATCATCTATATTGTCAACATCAATATAATAACTATTATTTTTATAGAAGTAAGGAAGATCAGTATTTATTACAAATGAGGAATCATCTATTTTTAAATATAGTTCCTTTTGAAGGACAAGAATGATTCTTAAATCTAAGTCAGCATTAGTGTAACTTTCTTCTTCTAATTGTATGGCTTCTATATAAGTCCTATTTTATTGGGATATACTTTAACTTTATATAATCTTTTATATAAAGATGGTATTTCTTTCTTATTTTATTAATAAATTCTTGATACTTTCTACTACTTGTTCTTTATCATCCCAATCTATATTTTTTATAAACCCGTTTTGAATAAATATTTTTATCCATCATCTATAATTTCAATCCTCATATTATCACCTACTGTATGATATGAAAAAAGACTTAAATGGTTTCTTCCAATAAGTCTTGTATTTTTTTTAGGACTTCTTCTCTTCCTAATTTTGTAACACTTGAGAATACGATAATGTCATCACCTACAACTAAGTCGATTGTATCCATTATTTGACGAAGGCATTTTTCTTTTTTACTTCCGCCTATTTTATCTGCCTTAGTAGCGATAATAGTTACTGGTAGATTATAGTATTTAAGGAAATTATACATTAAAAGATCGTCTTCTGTTGGCTTGATACGAAAATCAACTAGCATAAATACTCTACGAAGTTGCGTTCTTTTTTCAAGATACTCTTCTATCATCATTCCAAATTTTTGTTGAGTTTTCTTATCAACATTAGCATAACCATACCCAGGAACATCAATTAAGTAAAACTCATTATTTACACAATAGAAATTTAGGGTTTGTGTTTTTCCTGGTCTAGATGAAGTATGAGCTAAATTTTTACGATTTAATAAAGTATTAATGAAACTACTTTTACCTACATTACTACGACCAACTAATAAGAACTCAGCATTAGCGCCTTCTGGATATTGACTTCTTCTTGTCGCCAAGACTTCAAGGTCTGCACTTTTAATTGTCATAACTTTCCTCCAAATGATTTTCTTCTATATATTGTTTAGCTACTTTGTCTAACTCATGCATAATTTGATGGGCCTCTTCAAAGGTTTCTACTCTGGCACCACTAGCCATTTTATGTCCACCACCATTATGCTTTTCGGCGACTTTATTAATGACTGGTCCACGTGAACGTATAGAAATTCTAATTAAACCACTTTTAACGTCTTCTGTAATAGTGGCCCATACTAATACTTCTTGAATAAAATTGAAGTTATTAATCATATTTCCAGCAGCGGCACTATCAACTTTATATTTGTTAATAATTTCATTAGTGATATCTATATATCCTACTCCGTTATCTGTAACTATCATATTTTCGGCTATATACCCCTCTAATCTTACTTCATTTAGAGGCCTTAAATACATATTTTGATATAATTCTTTAATATCAAATTTGTATTTTTCCAAATAGATAGAAGTTAATTCAAAAGTTTTAGGCCCACAGGTATTGAATAGGAAACGATTAGAATCACTTATTAGACCATAATATAGAGTCTCAGCTATTTGTTTGTTACATTCTAATTTAGTATTTTCAAGTAAATCCATTATGATTTCAGCAGCTGATGAGGCTTTGTCGTTAATGCATTCTAAACCACCAAAGTCTTCTATAAATGGATGATGATCAATTTTAATAATAAAATCGTATTTTGAAAAATCAACCGAATCAGCTCTTTTTTTGTCTGGTAAATCTACAACTATTAAAAGAGCATGTTCTAGTTCTTCTAATTTATCTAGTTTTCCAATATATGAGAACTTTGAACTACCATTTCCAACTGCCAAAACTTTTTTTTCAGGGAATGTTAATTTTATAGAATCTCTTAAAGCGACTTGACTAGCCATAGCATCAGGGTCTACACCTATATGACGAGCAATGACTATATTATCGTATTTTTTGATGTACTTATATATTTGTTTGTACATATTTTTAATCACACCGTTCTAATTATTCTTGCTAAGAAATAAGGTATCTCTTGCTATCATTAATTCTTCATTTGTTGGTACAACATATACTTCAACTGCTGAATCTGGAGTACTAATCTTTTTAAACTCTCCAAATACATTGTTTGCTTCTGGATCAATCTTAATGCCTAGGCAAGCAAGATTTTCGCAAACTTTGGCTCTTGTTGGGATACTGTTCTCACCTACACCAGCTGTAAAACAAATGACATCAGCGCCACCTAATAGAACATAATATTGGGCAATATAATTAGTGATTGCTCTACAATACTTATTGAAGGCTAAAAGACATTTTTCATCGCCTTCATTCATACCAGCAATAATATCTCTCATATCACTACTTTTCTCACTCATTCCAAGTAGTCCTGATTGTTTATTTAAAACATCTATGGCCTCACCGACATTTAAACCATCACGTTCCATTACGTAAGGTAAGATAGATGGATCAATATCGCCAGATCTTGTTCCCATTATAATACCTGATAGAGGAGTAAATCCCATAGAAGTATCAATGCACTTACCATCTTTAACAGCAGTTATTGAACCACCATTGCCAACGTGGCAAACTATCGTTCTTAAGTCTTGTCTACCAAGTTTTTTACTTATTTCTTCACTTACAAAACGATGAGATGTTCCATGTGCTCCATATTTACGTACTTTATATTCTTTATACCATCTTAATGGTGCGGCATATAAATATTGTTCTTTATCCATACTTTGATGGAAAGTTGTATCAAATACAGCTGTCATTAAAGTATTAGGTAAAACTTCTCTAAAGGCTTTAATTGCTGTTGCTTGAGCTGGATTATGTAGAGAGCAAAGTCTTTTAATTCAAACAAATCTTCAATTACTTTATCATCAATCACAACAGACTCAACATATTTTTCTCCCCCAGCTGTAATACGATGTCCAATTCCATCTATATCTTCAAGGGATGAGATAATATCTAGATCTACTAATTTATCCATTAAAATTCTAACTGCTGCTTCATGATTTTCTAAATCTATATTTTGTTCTATCTTTTCACCATTAAATTTAATAACATAGTGTCCATTTTCAATACCAATTCTTTCAAATAATCCACTTGCTATTACTTCTTCTGTATCCATGTTAAATAAACTAAATTTTAAGGAACTACTTCCCGCATTTATTGACATTATTTTCATAAATTAACCTCATTTCTTTTTCACATTTTATATTATACTATATTTTTATAAATTTTCATAGAAAAAAGAGTTTAATAACCTTTATCCCTTAGATAAGTTATTAAACTTTCTTCTATCATTAATATATTATTATAAACTTTTACCAAGTTTGATGCTTCATTGTCAGTATTGTTAGGATCATATGGAATAAAATCATTACTATTAGGGTCGTCTTGAAACTGTAATACAATATTTAGGATTGATTTTATTCTTTCTAATTCCTCATAAATTTCTTTTTTCTTTTTTTCGATATCTAAATCATAAAACTTGGACAATAGTATTTCATATTCTTTATTTTTCATGTTATCACCTACTTAGATCCAAATAGTCTTTGCATTCTTTCATTTACTGATTGACGATATTTTTCTTTAGCAGTATTAAAATCAGTATCTTCGTCACTTATATTTTCTTTTTTTAGTATTTCTTTTAAGAGTTTATCCTTAGGACTTTCCTTAGTTGTTAAAATCTCAGTCTCCATTCTTGCATTGATTTTTCTTCTGTTTTCTTCTTTTTGTTCTGCATCATAAATTCCTAGTTCTTTTTGTTTTTCTATTATTTTTTCGCGATATTCAGCTTGATAACTTTTTTGCTTAAAATATGTGGTGATACAAGTGGTAATACCATCTGCTATTCCAAATTTAGTAATTTCTTCAGCAAGAGCAGTTCCAACTCTTATATAATTATCGTTGTCTTTGATCTTTCCATTAGGACTTTTAGAAAGAGCAACAATTTTTGATTTTCGAACTAAAGCATCGGCAATTTCTGCTTTTACTATTAAGGCTCTGGTGATTTGATTATTGATATCGATTGTTATTTCTGACAATTCACGTGGAGTTAATCTATTTAGTTCTTCTTTGGTATTGCTATTCATAAGTCTTTCGAAAAACTCTTTTAGTTTAGTTGTTTTAATATCTCTTTTTTCTAATTCGTCAATAACTATATCAAATCCGGCAGATTTTACAGCTTCTGCTTTTAAAGCCGATTCTTTTAATTGTTCTTTATAACTACTAATAACAATATCTTCCATTATAACCACCCTTTTTCTATTCTAATAATTATTATAATATTTATTAAGATTAAAGTAAAGAATATTGTTTCTTCAAATAGAATAAATTTTTAACAAAAAAAGATAGGCTCGTCGCCTATCGAATAAGTTATTTTACTTATTTATTTGAATAACTTCCACTAACTTGATTTAAACCGTTTTGTACAAGTCTACGTGTAATTTCACCACCTACTGAACCATTTGCACGGCTAGTAGAATCAGGTCCTAAGTTAACACCAAACTCATTAGCTATTTCGTATTTCATTTTATCAATAGCTTGTTTAGCACCAGGAACTTGCATTTTCATTGAAGAGTTACTTTTGTTTGTCATTATTTCACCTCCTACACTATTAGACTGTGTCGGAATGAAATTTTCATACTATTTTTTTTTTGGAAAATTATAACAAATCATTAACGTCATCAATATCCTTGATTTTAATAGTCATAGTATTCTTAACTGCAACGCTAACCATTTCTTCAAAATTAAATTTTTTTTCTAATTCTTCACATGTATACATATTAGGATTTATAACAGGATGCTTTGGAACAAAAACAGTACAACAGTCTTCATATGGAAGAATACTTGTTTCATATGTATCTATTTTTTTGGCTATATCTATAATTTCTAATTTATCAAGACACGCTACTGGTCTTATAACAGGAAAGTTTGTTACAGAATTAATAGTTCTCATACTTACAAGAGTTTGACTGGCTACTTGGCCAATACTTTCACCATTAATAATTGCGTAGGCTTTGTTTCTTTTCGCAAGACGTTCCATAATTCTATACATCATTCTTCTCATGATAGTTATTACATAATTAGGATCGGAAGTTTTATAAATTTCTTCTTGTATAGGTGTAAAATTTACTATGTGTAAATTAATGGAATCCGTATATTTTACTAATTTTTTTGTTAATTCAATTACTTTTTCTCTTGCCTGCATACTTGTATGAGGAATTGCTTCAAAATATACACAGTCTAATTTAATTCCTCTTTTCATAGCTAAATACCCTGCGACTGGTGAATCAATTCCACCACTTAACATTAGTAATGCTCGTGGTTGCGTTCCTACAGGATATCCTCCACTACCTTTATAAGAATCAAGATAAATGTATGTTTCTGTAGCAGTTATTTCTACCTTTACTAATACTTCTGGATTATGAACATCAACATTTATATTAGGAATATTTTTTAAAATATGTCCTCCTAATTTTTTTGATACTTCTGGACTACTTAGTGGAAAAGATTTATCGCCTCTTTTAGTTTCAATTTTAAAAGTTTTAAACTTCTTTTCTTTTAATAATTCTAATACAGTGCTTGCTATATCATCTATATTAGTATTTGTAATATAAGCAACATGATACGCATGAATCCCAAATATATCTTTTATAGTATCAATTATTTTCTTTAGATCACAATCATTAAAATATATACACATACGTGATAAATCTTTTTTTATTTTTATATCAAAATTACTTAGTTTGTGTTCTATATTTTTTGTTAGTGTTTTTATAAAGAAATTTCTGTTTCCCTTCTTAGTAGTTAATTCTCCATATTTTATTAGTATTAAACGATTCATATTTACCTCCAAGTTCTCTTATTATATTATTTTTTTGATTATAAAACAAGAAAAATGTACGAAATGTACATTTAACTATTTATCATAAATAGACACTAATTCTTGATAGAAATTTTTATCTACAAGGGAAATAGCTTTTATGGAAACATCTAGGGATTTTTTATAATCACCCTTAAAGAAACTCTTTCTAGCTTCATCTAAACATCGATCGATATCGGTATAACTGCTTCTAAAACGATTACCATAAACCATACAGTTTTCAGCTAATTCTGCTGTTTTAATTATTTCGTTTGTTGTGTTATATAGTTTTAATACTAAGTCTCTTGCTGTATCAACTCTGGTATTTAATGTTTTTATAACGATTGGTTTTTTTTCTAATTCTTTTATTACTTCCTTAATTGCGTCGTTTGCTTCACTTAATTCTACAAAATAGTTATCTGTAATTACAGGTAGTTTATAACTACGAATTTTTCTCTTACTGTTTTGTAAAAACTCTTCTATTTCAATTAGTTGTTCACGGGCTCTTTGTTCATCATCATACATATTACCTAATGAATTTAGTGTAACATCTAAGTTATCTGACATATTTTTAAGGCGTACTGTTAATTCTTCGATTTCCTTATGTAATGAAGAATATGGCGTAGATTTACTTTCTAATTTAGCTAATAATTTTTTGTAGTCATCCTGAATTACTACTAATATTTTTTTATCTTCCTCATAGAATCTATATCTTCATCTCTTAAATCATAATTATTTTTTATTGTTTCTAATTCTTCAAAGACATCATTCACTACTTTTTCTGTTTTCTTTAATTTTATTGCAAAGTCGTGTTCTGATTCCTCATATACTTTTCGACTTAGTCTTTCTTTTTCAAAATCTATAAATAGGGAGTCAAAATAATCTAAAATAGTTCTTAATTCAAACATACAATCTTCTAGGTTAAGAACCCTTATTTTGTCTAAAATAGTATTGATATTTTTTCTTGACTCTTCAACGTTATAATCAATATTTAAATATTCTAATGGATAGCCTTTTTCTTCCATCTCTTTAACAACGTCATCGACTTCTTTTATTCTTTTAGGAATGATTTCTTTAGCCATAAAATTAAATCTGGTACTTCTTTAATAACTATTCCCATATGTTCAATCATAGCATCTAGAGCTTTAACTATATGAACAACTTCTGTGTATTCATTATTTTCCATAGCACTTTCAAAGCCTAAAAAGTTTTTCTCTATATTTTCTAGTTGTAGTGTTATAGCATCTTGCATCTCATCATATAAATTACTATGTTCTTGATATTCGCTATTTAATTTACGATATTTAGTCTTTAGCTTGGTAACAATACTACGATACTTTTCATCACTTAGAGTAATTTCTTTTATTTCTTCTAAGAGAGATTCGCTTGCCTCTCTTACCTTGTATATTTCAAGTTCTGTTTTGGCAATACGATAGTTACAATTTTCAAGTCTCTTTTTTCAATGAATGTATCAATATCAATTAACATGTCATCTATTTTAGGAATTCTTTCATTTTTTATAACATCACTTTTATCTTCCCATTTTTTATATTTACTCTCTAAGTCTTCATTTTTTATTATAGGTTCTACCTTGGATAGTTCTAGAGAAATAGGAATAGATGAAATTAGGTTCTTTTCTAAATCTAATTCATCTAATATATTTTTATATTTTTTTAATCTGGATTTTTTTAAGATTATTAGTGTTACTATAAAGAATGTGATAAATATCGCCAAAAATATTAAGATATACAATATTACATTATTTTTCACTATATCACCTCTAGTATATTTATATTCTACCACAACTATACGATATTTTTCTACAAAATTTGTATTTTAGGATAATTTTAATTTCCTTTATTTTCTTTAAAATATCTATAATTTGTGATAAATCCTTGACATTACTTGTTTTAAACATTATAATCTATAGTGCATATTTCTTTAGACGGCTTAACAGCTTGATTAGAGTATTTTAATGTGTTTTTCGTAGATTTTTTTAGTAACCTTTGCTGTTGGGCGAAAAAATTAAGAAAGACTCCCTAAGATACGGCTAATCTGTTTAATGTAATGTGTAAAAAAAATTTAGGAGGAGAAAAATATGGCAAGATATACTGGTCCAAGTTACAAGCAAGCTCGTCGTGTTGGTTTTTCTATTAGTGAAACTGGTAAAGAATTAGCTCGTCGTCCTTATGCACCTGGTCAACATGGTAAAAATCGTAGAGCAAAATTATCAGATTATGGTACACAATTAAAAGAAAAACAAAAGGTTCGTTTTATGTATGGTCTTAATGAAAAACAATTCCGTAAGACATTTAATGAAGCTGGAAAGATGAGTGGTATCCATGGTGATAACTTCTTAAAGTTATTGGAATCACGTCTTGATAACCTTTGCTACCGTCTTGGTTTTGCTACTACACGTCGTGGTGCTAGACAATTAGTTAACCATGGTCATGTTACTGTTAATGGTAAGAAAGTAGATATTCCATCATACAGATGTAAACCAGGAGATGTAATCGCTATTAAAGATGCTTCTAACGATCATAAGGCTGTAAAAGAGGCTTTAGAAAAAGTTACTAAGCGTGTTGAATTTGTTACATTTGATGCTGGTAAATTAAGTGGTACATATGTAAGATATCCAGAACGTAATGAGTTAAATATGGATATTGATGAATCACTAATTGTTGAATTCTATAACAAATAATTTAAAAATGAAGTTAATTTTATTAACCTCATTTTTTTATGATAAAGTGTTGCTTTTTCCTGTCAATAGAAAACTGAAGGTAAAATAAGTTATTAAAACCCCAATTGAATATAAAATTCGATTGGGGTTTTATCATTAATACATATTGAGTCTTAAGTAATTATGATCATATATAATTGTATTTTCATAATCTTAAAATAGATAATTTACTATTTCAAGAAATTTTTATCTTCTTTTGCACTATTTTGATCTTCAGTATCTAATACTTCAACTAATTCTTTAGTCTTAATTTCCTCTTGATATCTTTTTTCAAATTTTCTTTGAAGAGGTAGACTATTTGAAGCATAACTTTTATTTTCCTCATTTTCATCATATATAAAATCGGCATCTAAAATGACCAAGTCACCTTTGTTAAGAATTATTGTTCCTCTTTTATTATCCAATTCTAATGCTTTATCACTTGGGGCTAAATTACCTTGCCAATGAATAATGTTATCTTTTAATAATCTACCTACATTTCTTATGGCAACATCGTTCCACATTAATCCTAAATCTCTTACATTCTTATAAAGGTTATACATATCTTCTTCTGTTATATCTTTGTTCGAGGTATCAACTTTTTCAACTACTTCAATGTAAAATACTTGATTATCTATATCAATTTTCTTTCTTAACAAAGGCGCTACTATGTATGGATTATTTGGAAATTTTTCTGTATTACGTTTTTTTCCTATTTTTATAACCTTGTCTCCTATACTAAAGGCTGCTGAATAACTTCCTGCTTTTATGTATTGAGTAGCTGATATTTCTTTTTTCTCATTTTTACAGATATCTTGAATTATTAATAATACTAATTCTTGCAAATTTTTATACTTACTGCTTGTGTGTCCAAAAAAGGTTTTGTTAAGTATTCCATCAATAAAACGAGATGGATTTTTATCAATATATTTATTTAATATTTCAATTTCTGACGAATATTCATCTTTTTTGAATATCTTTTCCCTTAATGAAAATAAATTAGGAGTTAGTTCTGCAAATTTTAAAATATTTTGTTTTATTAAATTTATTTCTTCATCATCTAATGAAAATGATGAAAGATCGATTGGTGTATTTTTATTAGCCATTAAAGATAAAAAATCTTTTTTTTGGCTTTTATTCATAAAGGTATATATTTTACTATAAGTAGTGGAATTGGCTTTTAAATCAAGCAGTGCATTTAACATTTTTGGGTTAAATACATCTTGAGTTTTTATTTGGGATTTTTCATCATTAGAAATTGTATGACATAGATTATTAAAAATTTCATATATATAATTGGGAAATTGAAAGTGGCCTAAATTTTGACTAAGTTTATCAAGAAAATCTTTTTGATTGTACATAGATTGATATGTGATCCATCCTGACTATATGCGCCAGTATATTTTAGAATAACATCTATGTGATTCAGAAGTTTTTCTGCATTAGTATTTTTAGAAGGAGAAATTAGAAGCTTATCTATATAAAATTCTGCAAATTTGTGATATGTATTCTGATAAAAGCTTACGCTACGATTGTTATCATACGCCTCTTGTTCCTTTACTAGCATTTGTAAATTTTTTTCTATATTCATTTATACCTCCAAAAATGATGTAATTTTAAATTATGTTAATTTATGTTGCTATCGATTTTGGTATTTTTACAACTTCAAAATAACTATTTGGTATGGGAATATGTAATTTTTCATTATTTAAATTTGTATTTCTTAAAATATGATGCATACACCTTATTACCGAAGCATGTGATACTATTAATATTTTTTTATCCTGGTTTTTAGAAATAACATCATTTAAAAAATTGTTACATCTTTCAAATAGATCTTTTAAACATTCTACCCCGTCATCGGATGAATTTAGGTTATAGTCCCAATACTTTTCATGGTTATATTCTTTTATATTTTTATCATCGAATATACCCATATTTCGTTCTAAAAGGCGATCATCTTTTATTATTAAGGCTTTATCAGCTACTAAACCGAAGGCCGTTTCTAATGTTCTTAAAAGTGGTGAAGTGTAACATATATCAACGCCTAAAGATATTATTGTTTGGCGTAATTCTTTTGTTTTTTGCACTCCTTTAGTATTTAAATGAGTATTTTTTCGGCCTTGAATAATATTTTTACTGTTTTCATCAGTTTCTCCGTGTCTAACTAGATATATCGTTGTCATTTTAATACTCCTTATAATTAATCATTAAAAGCAATCATAAAATATTTTTTCTTACCTCTACGAATGATAACATATTTATTATCTATGGCTATATTTTTATCTATTATTGTCTCTAAATTGTTATTTTTTTCACCATTAATATATATTGAACCATTCTGAACAAACTCTCTAGCTTCTCTTTTACTACTGCATATTTTTGACTCAACTAATAGATCAATAATATTTTTTGCTTCAGCTATTTCATATGCTTCCAATCCTTTAAAGGCTTGCATTATTTCTTTAGATGATAGATTTTTAATGTTTCCACTAAATAGACTATTTGTTATATTTATGGCTTCTTCATATGCTTCTTCACCATGTAAGAATGTAACTATTTCCTTAGCTAATGTTTTATGCGCTAATCTTTTTTCTGGCTCCTTTTCGGTACTTTCAGCTAATTTATCAATTTCTTCTTTTGATAGGAAAGTATATTTCTTTAAATAATCAATAACCATACAATCTTCAACATTTAAGAAAAACTGATATAGTTCATAACTCGATGTTTTATTTTTATCTAACCAAATAGCATTTCCTTCACTCTTACCTAGTTTTTTACCGGTACTATCAGTTATTAGAGGAACTGTAAAACCATAGGCCTCTTTTCCTGTTTTCTTTCTTATTAAATCTATACCAGCAGTAATATTTCCCCATTGGTCTGATCCTTCCATTTGAAGAACACAGTTTTTTGTTTCAAATAAATGTAGGAAGTCAAGAGCTTGCATTATCATATATGAAAATTCTGTATAAGTAATACCAGTGTCTAATCTTCTTCTAATAATATCTTTATCAAGCATATAGTTTATATTGAAAAACTTTCCATAATCTCTTAGAAAATCTATAAAGTTTATTTCTTTTGACCAATCATAGTTATTAACTACTTCATACCCAAATAAATCTGTTACTTGCTTTTTTAAACTTTCAAAGTTTTTTGAAACTGCTTCTTTAGTAATCATAGGTCTTTCTGTTGTTGGACGTGGATCTCCAATTTGTCCTGTTGCCCCACAACTAGAAGAATAGGATGATGTCCATGTTGCTCAAGCCTCTTAGCTACTAAAAGACTTGATAAGTGTCCAATATGAAGACTATCGGCACTAGGATCTGTTCCCCAATAAAATGTAGCTTTTCCTTCATTAATAATATCAATAATTTTAGGATCAGAAATATCTTTAACTAATCCTCTCCATTGTAATTCTTCAAATAATGTCATTTTTTCCTCCTTATATACAAAAAGCCGTTCATCCCAAATAAGGACGAACAGCTCGCGGTACCACCTTAATTCATAGTAAACTATGCACTTAGTATCTTAAAGCGATAAACTATTTTTTTCATAATGTGTAATTCAAAAATAAATTTTTTCTATTTTCACCAACCATAGAATCTCTAAATTAAAATGTTATTTTCTACTTTTCATTAATCATTAAAAAATTTAATATTTATTTACCAATTAGTGAGAGAAAAAATAAACAATCGTCCCAATCTATTTACTTCTCTCACCTACATTGTAACATTAATTTAGATTTTTTCAAACAATTTTATAAAAAAAGAAGTTATTTTCCTTCTTTTTCTAGTTTATCTAATACTGATTTTGTTACATCAATTGCCTTTTCTCTTACTTCATTAGCAGCTTTTTCTAATACTGGAGTTCCCTTTTCAACAGCCAAATCTACTAATTTTTGGGCTTGTTCTTTGATATCTTCGCCCTTCTTTTTAGCTATTTTTAGAACTTTTTCTTTATCTAAATCTTCTAATTCCTTTTTTATTTCATTTATTTTTTGTTCAAATTCCTTTTGAATATCTTCCTTGTCAAGAGATTTGATTTTATCTAATAAATCATCAATTTTTTCTTTTAATTCTTTTCTAATTTCTGTACCCTTTTTAGGTGCAAATAAAATTCCAAGTCCTGCTCCTACAGCAGCTCCTGCTACAAACTTTCCTAATCCTTTTTTACTCATATATATCTTCCTCTCTTTCCTTTTTCTTTTTTGATCTAAATATTTTAGAAATTGCACTGGTTGCTTTGTCTACAAATGTATTTGTAACATATGAGACACCTGTACTAACTTTATCAATGGTGTTAAACAGAGTTGTTAAGGAATTAACTTTATTGTTAATATTATCAATCGTTTTATCAGCTTTATCTAAAACTTGAATTGATCTTATTCCTAATATAGTTAGTACTACTAATAATATTATTCCAATTATATATAATAATACTTGTAATACAAAAATTGTTGTTTCCATTTTTTCTCCTTTTATTCCTCGTACATTGAATCAATTAAATCAAAGAGATTAGAGTCATCTGGCTTCTCTTCTTTGTCTTTGTTAGTTTCTACTTCATTTTCATTTTTTTCATCTTTTATTAAAATTGTACTACTATTTTGACCATCTGTAACTGGAATTGCCTTTCTTTCTTGATCTAGATTAGCGTTTTTTTCCACTCTTGTTGTTTTTGACGAATCAATATAGTCTTTATTATATTCAAGGCCTAAATCTTCGAAGTATTCTTCGGCATCACCCATTGTAACATTACTAATTTCTGGAGCCTTAGCTTCGTCTGTTAAATCTAAAAGTAAATTAGAAGGTTCTTCTTTTTCTTCTTTAACAACTGTAGTAGTACGTCCATAATTAATATTATCTTTTAAATCATCAGTTAAATCTCCAAAAGCTTTTTTTCTGATTTCATCTAAATCCATTTTTTCAT
>ERZ859980.353-NODE-353-length-31515-cov-7.542435_pt1 | contig 31515 bp, 30 predicted proteins | sample MGYA00509984_ERZ859980 | MGnify/ENA primary metagenome ERZ859980 (study PRJEB30046, sample SAMN00715173) | human gut metagenome | study: EMG produced TPA metagenomics assembly of the A metagenome-wide association study of gut microbiota in type 2... | reverse complement strand
GTAAAAAATCAAATATAACGGGGTGTAGCGCAGTTGGGCGAAGAGGTTCGCCGCGTCCTGCGGACGATTCAGGCGAAACTCTGAGGTGAAAAAACAACGAGCAATGCGACGCGCTCCAAGCGAGCAGTGCGACTATGTTTTTGAGGGAAGCGCAGCGGATTGTTATATCGAAATTCACAGGGCCGACAAAGTAAAAAATCAAATATATCGGGGTGTAGCGCAGTTGGTAGCGCGCCTGCTTTGGGAGCATAGACGGTGTTCGCACCGCACGAAAGCGAAAACCGCCGAAAACCCTTCAACCGTGCGTATTTCGGGCGGTTCGGAAAATGAAAAAAAGCAGTCAAAAATGTGTTTGACCACAGATTTGACCACCTACACGACCACAATTAAATATACTATCGGGGTGTGGCGCAGTTGGTAGCGCGCGACATTTGGGATGTCGATGCCGCAGGTTCGAACCCTGTCACTCCGACCAAAAATCCTCTGAAACCGAGCGTTTCAGAGGATTTTTCATACCGTTCCAGCCTTTTTCTCTGTCTATTGCGATACAAATTTTGTTAGGTTGAGAGTATAATAATCAGATAAAATTAGCAAAAGATAACCCACAGAAATAATTCTTGACAAATGATATTGTTGTAGTATAATATAATGATTTAACTCAGGTTAGATGGTCGGTTAGGGAGATAATCTTAAGGAGAAACCATAATGCATGACTTTAGGTATGTAACCAAAAAACAAGCTCAGCCTATAAAAGATGAGCTATATCAAATTCTTTACATGGTACAGGATTTGGTGCGTGACAATTTCACTTTTAGCTTCACACCGATCGGCAGTTCAAGCCGTAATATGATTACTTGCGATGCAAAATCTAACATCGGTTTTGACTTCGATATCAACATCGAGGTCAATGACGATAATGAGGATTTTGAACCTAAAGAAATACGGACAATAATACGTACTGCTATCGACCGTGTTGCACCTCGCTATGGATACAAAAATTGCGAGGATTCCACTCGCGTTCTTACGATTAAAAAGGTTGACACTTCTCATTCTCGCATTATTCATAGTTGCGACTTTGCAATAGTATATAATTGCGGCGACGGAAGGCAGCAGTATATTCGGTTTAACAAAGACAACAATTATTACTTTTGGGAATATCAGGGGAAGGGTTTTGTAGGATTAGAAAAGAAAATGGATTGGTTAAAAAGGGAGAACCTTTGGGGCGAGTTGCAGGATTATTACATATACAAGAAAAACTGCAATGATAACCCTGATAAACACTCCCGTTCGATTTTTGCCGAATCAATAAATGAAATGTGCCAGAAAAACGGATATCGCAGGTAAGACTTTTCTTTGTTTACAGCGACGCAAATTTTGACAGAGTGACTTTTTCGGTCACCCTGTCATTTTCTCTTTTTCCGCCTTGATTTGCGCCTTAACCTCTGCAATCATTTCCGCGAGCTTTTCTTCGCATTTTTCTCGCGTTTTCGCGTAGATATTGTGGCTTTCCCGCTTGCCGTAGGCGTTGGTCGGCGTGTACCGTCCCTCGTAGAGGTGGTCGTTAATCATGGTGACACAGCCTGTTCCGGGCTTGCGTATTTTGGGCTTGTACGGCGTGAATTCGACCGGGGAGGTATCTTTCCTTTTCTCCCGCGCTATCGTCGGCATTTGGGCGTCTGTGCCGCCGATTTTGCGGTCTATATGCACCGCCGCCTGCCTTTGCATGGTATCGGTGATATGGCTGTAAATATCAAGCGTGGTTGCCGAGGACACATGGCCTATGGTTGCCGAGAGCGTTTTCACATCCATACCGTGCTCCAGCGCCATGGTCGCAAATGTGTGACGCAAATCGTGAAAGCGCACCTTTTTACAGCCTGCCCGTTCCAAGATCAGTTGTAACCGTTTTCTAACCGATGACGGATTTCTCGGTCTGCCGTTATCAGTCGGTGACGGAAACATCCATTCCGAATCCACCGTTTCCTTATACGCCACAAGGGTTTTCAAGAGTGACGGCGGCAGAATAACGGTGCGTATCGAGGCTTTTGTTTTCGGCGCCGATATAATCACCTCTGCCTTGATGATATATACCTGCCGTTCAATGCGAAGCTCTCCTGTTGCGAAGTCGAGGTCGCTCCATTTGAGCGCCAATATTTCACCGCGCCGCATTCCCGTGCCGAGCTCCAGCAAGAAGAGCTCATAGCAACCTTCTTCCTTTGCCTGATGCAGAAATCGGATAATTTCATTTTGCGTGAGCACCTGCATCTCCCGTGCTTTCTTCGGCGGCAGCTTACAGCCGACGGCGGGATTGGTGCGAATTAAGCCCTCCTGCACCGCCCGCTGTAAAGCTGTGCGGCAGTTGGCATGTATCCCCCTTATCGTTCTGTTCGAAAGTCCCTTTCCGTAAGTTTTTGCGTGCAGTTTTCTTCCGTCTGTCTTTTCTTTTGCGTAGAATTGCTGTAAATCCGACTGTGACAGCCTGTTCAGCGGAATTTTTCCGATTTCGGGAATGATATGATTGTAAATGCGGTTTTCATAGTCAGTTCTTGTGGTAATGCGGAGAGTGTGCCGGCAGTAGGTCTGATACCAGAAGTCGATCCAATCCCCGAACGGCATATCCGGTTTAATTTTATCGGAAGAGCGTCCGTACTGCTCTTTGAGATTTTCCAGCTTTGCACTGCATTCCGTTTTCGTCTTGGCGGTTACGCATTTTGTAATAGGCAGGCTTTTCTCATTGTACCCGACAACAATTCTTCCTTCCCACCGACCGTCTTTACGCAGGCGTAATGTGCCCTCACCATTTTTTCTTTTTTTAGCGATTGGTATCATCTCCTTCAAGCATAATCTCATCCATAAAGTTCCCCACGATAGCGGAAGCGTTTCTCTGCATATCGGTGGTCACATGGGTGTAGGTGTCCAGCGTAAAGCTGGCGTTGGTATGTCCGAGGATTCCCGACAGGGTTTTCGCATCCACACCGCCTGCCAGCGCATGCGTAGCGAAGGTGTGGCGCAGATCGTGGAACCGAATCAGCGGAAGCTCAGCCTGTTTTAACAGTGTTTTTAATCGGTGGTAAGCATAGTCGGGGTGCATCGGTTTTTCGGGCTCATAGATATTCGGGAATATCCATTCGCTGACTGCCGTTTCTTTTCGCTTCCGCAGAAGTTCCGCAGTGCTCGGCGGCAGGACAATCGTGCGCGTTCCCGTCTCGGTTTTGGTTTCGCCGATATTCAATCCGCCGCCTTTCCTTTTAGCAACCGAGCGCCTCACTTTCAGCTTTCCGTTTTCCGCATCGAAGTCCTCCCACTTCAGTCCGCAGATTTCACCCCGCCGCAGTCCTGTGGTCAGCTCGGTGTAGAAGAAATCGTACCACAATTCATCCTGCCTAATGCGTTTCATAAATCTGTCAAGCTGTTCGTCATTGAGTATCTGCTTCGGCGGATAATTGTTTTTGGGAATCGTTGTGCCGACCGTTGGGTTTTTAACAATCAGCCGTAGGCGCACCGCCATATCGAGTGCTTCGTGCAGCATCATATGAATACCGCGCACCATGCTGTCGGCAAGCTCTGTACCGTGCAGCTTGTCCGGTTTCACACGACCTTTCTTTTTGACGGTGTTATAGAATTTTTGAAGCTCCTGCGTGGTCAGCGCCGACAAAGGTCTGTCGCCGAGATACGGTTTGATTTGATTTTTAATCATCGCTTTGTAAGAATCAAGCGTGCTTTCACGAATCGTGAAGATCATATATTCATTGATCCATCGGTCGAGCCATTCGCCGAGCGTCATATTCGAATCCTCGGTGAGGTCGGCGTCGCGGTACATCTCGATGCAGTCGTGGAGCTTTACGATTAACTCCTTTTGTGTTCGGGCAAGCACATAGCGGTGAATCGGATCGCCGTTCTTTTTGTGACCGACAACGATGCGGCCTTCCCATCTTCCGTCTTCGCGCTTGCGCACCATACCGTCTCCCGACGGTCTTCGTTTTGCCATGGTATCACCTCCTAGCAGGGCTCTCGCCAGCCGAACACACAATACCACATACATGGCGGAATATCCAGCTAAATTTGCGGTAAAATTCGCAACCCCTAAATCAGCGAGGTTAAAATTCGAGCAACCCCTAAATCGCAGTTTTTGTTGCCATCCGTAAAAGCCCTGCAAACCCTTGCGCGGTCGGCGTTGCCGTCCGCTGTGAGCCGAGTTGCGGGTCGCTTGCGACCCCACCTCTTTCTCCTGCTTGTTTTCGTACGGAGCGTAAAACTGCCGTTAAGCCGCCGGTTTTTCGTGTTTGCGGTCAAATTCGGCGAGTTTTTTCAAGGCTGCCTGACGCCGATTTTCTTCGTGTAGCCGTATCAGCTGTTGCTCGTAATACTGCTCTAATGCTTCCGCAATCGGGCGGATTGTATAGCGCAAATTTCCGTTGCGCTTTTCTCCTTTTTGGGTGATGACGGAAGTCGGCTCGGTTGTGATCAACCGTTTTTTGGTCAAACCGTCCACATATTTTCTGACGGTGTTTTTGCTCATGCCGACAGCGGTACCGATAGTTTTGTAGCTCGGATGGCACTGAAATGTTTTCCTGTCCTCGCAGTACATCAGATACGCATACACTGCAATCTCACCGGTGCTGAGACCCAAGCTGAAAAGTTCATTCGGCAGAGGAAAATAATCTCGGATCGCATCACGCTTTGGATATCGGGTGAATTTCAAATGCTGCCTCCCGTCTTTTCTTCGACCCATGCGCGGAATTTTTCTTTCGGTACGATGAGCCGTGAGCCGATACGCAACGACGGAAATCCTTTTTCGTGCATCAGCTCGTAGCTGCTTGAGATGGAGATACCGAGGAGCTTGGCTACCGTTTCAGCATTAAGGAACAACGGCAGATCCTCATAAGCGGTGTAAACAGATTCTTTCATTGGTTTTTCCTCCTGTTAAATTCACACGGTTTTTCGCCGTGTTATGTAGAGGACTGCTGTTTTGCAAAACAAAAAGACCCGCACTCAATCCCGATGCGTAGTTGCATCGGTGATTATGTAAGTGCGAGTCTGAAACTCAAAACAGAAATATGTGTATTCAATTGTCAGTTGCTTTATTTACTTGCAGTATAACATACCGGAAAAATTTTGTCAAGTTTTTCACTTTCGCAGTGTATATTCCGGCACTTTTGCGGGAATACTGTTTTCTTTGTTTTCTGCGGTGCAGATTTTAACCGTGCTGTGTCGAACTGAAAATCGCAAGGCCAAACCGCGAAATCGGCTCGGCCTTGTTTCTGCAAATTCAATCCTCTGACGGCTCGTACAACACTTCGGTCATGATTCTCGCCGCGAGCTTAAAGCCGCTGATAAACGCTTCGCGCTCATTCATACCGTGCAGTTCCGCCTCGCAGTCTTTGAGCTTTTCAAAGGTTTCTTTTTGCTGAGCCGTAAGCGTCGGTATCAAGCTGTCCTGATGCCGAATAACATAGCTCAACACTTCACTGTAAGCACTCCCGCGCTTAAAACTGTGTTCGTGCGGAACGATATTGCCGTAGTACAGATCTTCAAGCGTTGTCATTTTCATTCCACCTCACATAAGAAGAGGACGGCGCGTCATCGGTCAAACCCGACACCGTGTCGCCCTCACTTTTAATTTTCTCTGCTACAATCAGCGCGTGCTTGACAAGCAGCATTTCAAGCCAAGTACGCTCGTCGTATTCCGACGGACGCCCATTCATAAGATAGTCCGCCGTCGCCACACTCATCACATCATACTTTTCGCCTCTGTAAATTTCTTCTACAATCACTCGTGCCATATCAGCACCTCCTTTGCAGTACACAACAGTACCACAGAGGAACGCGGAAGTCCAGGTATTTCTCAATAAAATTCTAATTCTCCCTCTATGTTGCGAATTAATTTCTCTGCTTTTTTTCGAAAGGTAGAATCGATATCATATCTTAAAAACGATATTAAATATGATCTGTACCCAATTAAAAATTGTGTAAATTGAAAAACAGAATTAAACGGATATACTTTTAAGTTTCGATATTCCAAACTTGTTTCATTTGCTAATCGCAAAAATCCAGTTGGATCTGTTTTTAATAAAGTATGATTATTTTTAGAAAAGGTAATTGCTTTTTTAATATCCATTAAACGGCTACGAGAAAGCCTAATACCTGTATCGGAAACAACATAACCATTCAGCGAAATCTCATTTTCGCTAAATTTCAATTTGCTATAATTAATCTTAAAATGCATTGATGCAAGAATAAACTTGATTTTTTTTATAAACCATTTTTTCGTTTTAAAATCAAACATATTGCTTGAGAAAAGCATGTCATCAGCATATCTAGTGTATGTAATACCTAAAATTTGACAATACTTTGTTATCCTTTGGTCAATTCTTGTCATAACTATATTTGAAATGACGGGAGAAGTAGGAACGCCTTGCGGTAAAACACCTTCATATGTACATATTTCAGATATTAATTCTAATATTTTTTCTTTTTCTTCATCTGTATCAAATGAAAGCAAATGCGAAAATGTGTCTTTTATTATTTCGCTCGTAATAGATGGAAAGAAATCTTTAATATCCATGCGAACGAAATATTTAGCTCCTATATGAGACTCCAAATACGATATGTAGCTTTCTCCTTGAACAAATCCCTTTACGCATATCGGTAACCCCTGCTTATTCAAATAATATTTATTGAAATTTCTTTGCAACACATATAGAGATGATCCTTCTGGGAGAAGAGTTATGGTTCTAACTCCATTTTTCTTAGGGATATCAAACTGGATATAATCTTTTTTTGTGATGGAACTTCTAACCTGATTATAGGAGAGATTCCATGCAACCTTACAAAACGATTCAATTGTCATTTTACCTCTCCTTTCAATGAACAACAGAACGAAGCGAAGTACTTTCATAATAAATCGCGAAGCGCGTGCTAAACGCCGAATGTGCGATGTGAATAACGGCGCGACACGGCGGGGATAGCCAATTAGTGACTATAGTTCCTTGGAATTTAGTTTGCCGAACTAACATCAAGGCCTTGATTGCTCAAGCATTGCTACTTCGCTTCGTACTGCTGACATCAACTTATTATAGCATAAATTTTTGTAAAAAGCTCATATAATTCCGGAAAATTAAATTCAAATTCCTTTACAAAAGCAGTTTGCGTCTCTGAATTACTTTCAAAATATTGTTTCATTCCTCTCGGACTTTTGTCTATATCCTCAGGAATCATTTTTGAGAAAAAGAAATCAATGTATTCTGAAACCCATCCAGAAGTTTTTTTGCCCACCATAACCTTTTCGATAATTAAAGCATCCTTTTCGTCCAATCTCTTTTTAACGCCATCATTACCTTTGTAATTTTTTAACAAATCCGTCTTACCATTATAAACTAATCGCATTATATTAAATTGATCAGTCTTCATATATGAATTTAATAATGTTAAGAACTCTTGGAAATCACTTGGTTTTGTTTTTTGTTTTAAAAACTCTAAGGAAAACTGTAGACTATGTTCACTTACTAAGGCTCCTTCTATCGTTGTCCTAAATGTAAAAACTCCATAAGTCATTAAGTAATTATGGATTGCTTGCGTAAAAATTTCTAAACTTACATCATTGCAACTAAAATAAGGTTCATAGTAATGAACTTTTAATTTCTCGGCCATTTTTATAATTCTCAAATGCAAGTGATATAAATAATCGGAATGATTTTTCTTATTCCTAAAATAAAACCGTTCTTTTGCATTATTAAAATATTCATTTTTCAATTCAAACCGTCTGCTTGCCGTATCATACCGGAATGTTTTATCCGCATCTATTAAACAAATATATGGGACATTTGATTTTGTCTTTTGGGGATTCATAATATTTAAAATTGGCTCTTGCGACATTGCCTGAAAGACATCTATTATTTTCAAAAATGGAAATAAAATACGCAAATACGGATTTGAAAAAAGTTCAAGTTCTGTCTCGCCCTCGACAAATAAGATTCCCTTCGAGAAATAAGAGTTGATATGATCGTCTAACACTCGATACTTTGATGATGGACTATATTGTTGAAACCTTTTCATTAAATTCGTAACTGTGTAATTATTTTCAAGTTTCACATTATATAAAGTTACACTTTCAAAGGATAACATACGCTTGATCAGTCGAGAAGAATGAGTAGAAATAATCGGTTTCAATTTACTATCAAGAACCATTATAGCATCTGCCAATTCGTCAATAAAATTAGGATGCAAACTTATCTCCGGTTCGTCAATAAGCACAACGGGTTCTTTCATTTTATTTCTAGCAATCTCATTTATTGCTCGCAAAAGCAATTCAATGTATTTCACAGAATTTGTACCTGTCGAAAAGTACTGTAACCCTCTTCCTTTTTGCTGAATTTTCTCCCCCGAAAAATAGATTTTAGAAAGAGAACTTGCGAACTCTTTTGAAGTCTCAGGAACAACGCTTAATTTTGACGAATCAAAAACCTCGCGAATAGCTTTTACTTTGTTAGCAGTTTCAATATCATTTTCCACTATATCGCGCACTTGCTTTTCTAATGTTTTTCGTTCAGAGTTTGACACCTTCGACAATTCGCCAAGGACATTCCAAACTTCCGCCCATTCATTTATATCAAGGTTTCTAACATCAATATAAAAAAACGGGAACAAACTTTTTAAAATTGTTCGCTTTTGGAATGGTTCGCTCCATTGAATTCCTCTACCTTTGATTTGAGACATTTGTATAGAGATTGTTTTCTCTTTTTGAGAAGAAACCAATGCAATAATAGATTTAAAATATTCGCTATGTCTTGATTTTTCGGTATTATCATCGAATAAATCAGCAAAATCGTTTATTTGTGTTTTTGAAATAATCACAAAATTAGACAGGTCGAAAGTTAAAGTGATTTTAACTTGATTGCTAAATTTATTGTTTGCATCAAAAACCATTTCGCTAATGTTATTTTCAGTCAAATTGCTATAAAAATAATTTATAGCCTCAAGAATGTTGGTTTTCCCCGTACCATTAGCACCAATCAGCGCAGTTATATTATTTAAGTCAATATCACAACGTTTTATCGACTTGTAATTTTCTATCCTTATGTGTGTTACAGGCAAAACTTCCACATCCTTTTTTTGTTGATTGATTATATTAAAATACCATTACAATGATCGATCTCATGTTGGATAATCTGAGCCGTCCAGCCTGTGTAGGTTTTGATGCGAGTCTGCAATTCTAAAGTCTGATACTTAATCTTGATGGATTTATAGCGTTTGCAAGGCCTTGGGCCGCCGAGAAGAGAAAGGCATCCCTCCTCAGTGTTATAAGCTCCGTCTTTTTTAATAATCTCTGGATTTAGCATCACTGTGTATGTAGGCGTTCGTCCACTTTCATCAAGAAAAGCGATGATATGTTTCTTGACACCGATCATATTCGCCGCCATGCCAACACAACTATCCTTATGCGCTATAAGCGTATCGAGCAAGTCCTGTGCTGCCTGAAAATCTTCTTTTGTCGCAACTTCCGACTTTCTCGCAAGGAATATCGGATCGTCAATCATATCTTTTACCATTGTGCTTCCTTTGAGATATAGTTTCCTGTCTATAGTGTTTAAACAAGTGTATATCTTGCTTTTTTACGAGTATCAATCATATTAAGCTTTTGATCCGCCACTAGCTTACGCAGTAAATACCCTGCCTGATTACTCGTGATACGTAACAACTCAATCACATCACGCCGCGTTATATATTCATTATTTTTCGCAAACTGAATAATCAGCTTTAATTGATCTCGCGTCATTTTATCAAAGCATTCCAACATAAACCTTGCCATCTCTTCAATAACAGGAATCGTAACAGAGTTTCCGAACTGCTTATATTGTTGCGCTAATGCAGTATTTTCGGGAAAAGAAAATTCATCCTCACCAGTTTCGGAATTAACAAATCCGTATCCTATAAATCCTTGTAAACGCCCCCATTCAGTCGGAGTCATCACTCTGATCCCTTCATCATTCAGCGGTGTTTTTTTCGTCTTTACAGTTCTTCCCGCAACACCGGCTTTATGTTGTCTGACCAGATTGCGTTCTTTTCCTGAACCGCCTGTAGCCAAAATGGTGTTTGCGACAGGAGTAGGATTATCGGGCTCATTTACCACAATATAACCGAAACCATGACCTTTTGACCGTTCTCTTATTTTATGTTTTTTCAGCGTTTCCAAATAACCTGATGACATATAGTAAAAATCGTCGACTTCGGTTTCCAAAATATCATTCAAATCGTCTGCAATGTTTGCTTCCGATCTTTTGCGCGGAAGATCGTCTGTTAGAAGCTTTATAGCGTCGCCGTAAATTCTCTTGCTGAACGCCATAATATAAACACGAGGTCTGTTTTGAGGTAACCCAAAGAAACGGGAGTTCCTTACAAAAGAATCTCTCGTGTAAACATACTCACCATCTTCGTCTAATGTAACCCCGATGATTCGATAGCCAAGTTCATCTTCCAATGTCTTGACAATTCGTCTCAGTGTTGCACCTTTATCGTGTGAAACCAAGTTCTCTACATTTTCAAGGAAAACCGCTCTCGGGCGCGTGCGAGATATAATATCGGCTATATCGAAAAAAATCGTTCCTTTGGTTGTATCACGAAATCCGAGCTGCAATCCTGCACGACTAAACGCCTGACAAGGAAATCCCGCCAACAAAACATCATACTTTGTTTCTACGGCTTTCTGCTTAAATTCCTCGGAAGTCAAATCGTTTAAAGGATTATCACCAAATAGGTGCTCATAAGTTCTTGCTGCTGCTGTATCAATTTCAGCGGAAAGAACATTTTCAAAAGCACCTGTTAACTCAAATCCTCGACGTATACCGCCTATCCCGGCGCATAGGTCAATAGTCTTATAACTCATTTTTTTCTCCTTGCATCATCGATTCAGGAGTTATCCCACTGAGATCGACGGTGTATGTAATTTTCGTGATCCCGGAAGGCATAATACCACCTGCAAACGATGCGGGAGTTATGCGCGGAAAATCAGAATCAACAGTATACTTTAGCATACTGTGTAAAATAAACTTTTTATTTCGTGAGCTACGACCTTCTTCAAAACCGAGCTCTTTTAATTTTCGGTTAATGTCACCTACGTTAATTCCTTTAGCTTTTAGCTGTTCAACAATAGCATTAATTGAATAACCGGAAGAAACTGAGGGCTCAAATTGACAAAAAATCAAATCCAAATGTTTTCCGGGAGGATCTAATTGGAAATGATTACTGATTGTTATTTCTCGTCGATCTCTCACTACAGAAGACTTGACTTCTACAAATCGCTTGTCGGTTTCAATATCATAGGATGCTCCCAAAGGACCGTTCCAGCTTGCCTCTTCTCCGACATCAATTAATCTGTTCAACACACACAATTCGCCGAGAACATCATAAACACGATCATCAATGCTTTTATTTCCCAGCAAATCTTTCCATTCACGCCACCACCGAACCGGAGAATCGGTGATTTCACTTCTGAATAAACCATTTTCACCGGGATCGACAAGTTCAGCACACAAAGCAGAAAAAGGCACCGTAATTTCTATGGATCCGGTAGTTAACAACAACGCTTTTCGCTCGGTTGTTGCGTCGAATCTGATTACACTGCTGTAAATTCGAGCATTTGAAAAATTCTCGTTTATCTCTTGTTCTCCGTCGTACGGAATAGCGACACCGTAGCTGTCAATTAATTTCACCGTCCAAGCAGGATAGTCGGATTCCTCTAATGACAACAGCGGTTGAGCATACCCTATTATATCGCTGTCCCAATTATTCCGGATTTCATCAGTCAACATTTTCCAACTTTCCTTTCTGCAATATTTCGTTGAACAGCGTAGCAGTATATGCTTTTTCACCACCTACTGTCAAGGCCGGTTCTACGGTTACACACTTTGCCAAATTCAATTTCGCCGCCGCTCTGAAAATCGTATCCTTCTGCGTAGGTAAGGTAGAATACACATACATCATGCTTCGAAAGAGTGCGGGACGATAACCTTTTCCCGGACGTTCAATAAAATGGCTGATGATATTGGTTCCGTTGTTTTTTAAGACTTCAAAAGTTTTCTGCGATGTTCCTTGCCAGCCCAAATGAACATACCACCATAATGTTTTCAACCAAATTCGGCGGGTATGAGAATAAAATCGCTTTTGATTAATGCGAATACTTCCTTGTTCCGGTTTGGGATAACGAAGATATGTTATATCAGGCATAACACAGACTGAAATATATCGCCAGATATCGTCATCATTTGCCTGAACGTTTGTAAATCCCGATTCCGGGCTGAGAAGTTCATACAGTTTTATTCCCATTCGAAGATCAAGCGTGTAATTCATTTTTCCGCCGCTCCCTTCGAGCGCAGACTTAAAACAATCAATCAACTCCGCACGGAATTCTTTGTATGTAGAATCATAAGATTCTTCTGCAACATCATAGATTTTCCAATGATTGATCAAATCTTCAAATGCAATATCTTCTAAAGAATCGATTGCCGCAATTCTGTTTTTGGCTTCGCTTAAGGTGAGTTTACGAATATTTAATTGCATCAAACTTCACCTTCTTTCAACATAGACGCTACATTCATTTGAATGCTTTTCAGTAAGTTTTCGTCTGATTCCCACTGCAAATTATCACACCCGAGAATAAACTGGTGCATAATGCTGCAAATGCTATTAGGGCTCAATCCAACATCATACTTGGTTGCATATAAGTCTTCATCGCTCATTCTTTTGAAAATCAACAGGTAAGTTGTCGAAATAATTTGAATCAACAAATCAATATTTTTGATCGTTTCGCCCGCCATCGGACAAGCATCATAAGCCGTATTCAAATACAGACAAACATTTTCTTTGCCGAACAAATCAACACGAGGATCCTCCCATTGTGAAAATTCGACCCACCATAGGGGCTGATCTTTTGCGTTGCATTCTTCAATGGGAAATTCCATATAAATGCTATTGAAATCCAGCGAAATTGACTCCAGTTCGCCCAGCGTAACACCTTCTTCATTAATTAAATGTGTTTCATCGTGCGCAACTTCCTTGGAGGAATTTTTCAGATAAAGAACTAACGAAAGTTCCAAATCTCCTTTAATTTCGCCGGGTGTAAAAGTGTGCATAAAAGTGCATGTTCGTCCTGTGGGTGTCTGATTATCTTTATCAGGAAGAATATATCCCGTTTGAGTCAAAGAACGATTTGTCCAAATAATACAAACACCGATTTCGGATCCGTGAGGAGCAACCCCTTGTTTGCCGTATAACAGGTGCGGATGAGAAATTTCCACTTTCTTTTCAATAGACAATCCTTCATCTTCGATTTTCCAAATTTCAAGAGGGTCTGTCAACTTAATTGTGTTTTTTCCGCTTTGAACAAGTTCGTGTTTCTGATCCTGATATACAAATGAAAAAGTATACTTGTCGCACCGGCAGCCACAATCTTCAATTAATTCTTCCGTAAGAACAGGAAAGAAAGATAGTTCATTCACTTTAGGCTGCCTCCTTATACAATTTTAAAAGACGGACGATATTTTTTATCCGCTGTCTTTAGTTTTATTTTTCCTTTAATGACAGGAGAAGAAATATTGGAAACAATCTTAAATCCGGCATACACCTCATCAATATTATCCAAATTCAACTCGATATACTGATTTCTCATTCTGATGTGATCTTTATTGCAAAAAACATCAGTAAACAGTTTTTCCTGTTCTGTTGTGGACGACAAAGAACGGATTGTAACTTCCGTGAATTCTACGGGAAACTCTGTACCGATATCGTTTTGCCAGGCCTTCGGATCAATCAAACCGCCCTCAGAATCAATCAGTACTGTAAGTTCTGCTGTTTTCTTTCCATTAGTAAGTTTCAACTCATATTCAATAGTAAGTTCCGCCTCTGTGATATTGCGGGAGATAATGTTAAACTCAACATTGTTTATTTTGGAACCACCGCCGGATCCACCGCTTCCACCGCCTATGGGAACTCTACCATAGCCAATGCGAGGAAGCAACTTCCTTCCCAATTTACCGGATAATTTACTGGCAGTCGCTTCTATTTGCTTGGTTTTAAGCGAGACGATTTTTCCGAATATCTGATTAACAGTATTTTTCTGGATTCTCTCTACCACCTGCATATTTGCAGGATCTTTCCAGCCCATATGATCTGATGCCTCGCATTCTCGCAAATACTCACCGAGTTCCATATCGGCATACTTTTTCTCAGACAGATCGGCTTTCAGTTTTTTAGTGGTAATCGGCACAAAGAAAGCAAAAATGTATTCATCAGAACGTTCGGGAGGTGTAATACCTTTCACCCATGGACCGGCGATTGTATATTCAATTACCATTCCGGGATCTCTCGAATACATAACAATCGGCTCGTTGATGTCGGGATCATTTTCAAAGTGTCTTGTATATATACAAGGATCCATATAATTCTGACCGCCATACATATCCTCGGTATTGATACGTATTGCCGCCACGTAACCCGCCGTACTACTGTTCTCTGAGGTATCGAAATAATTGCGAATCGGAACAGCCGAACAGATCGCATTACTTAACCATTCGCTTTGATAGTCGTAATCATATGTTTTGGCAATGGCAATTGTATATAATTCCTGAACCAGCTTAAAGAACGGAAGCATCGTGTCATAACGAATGGGCTTATTGTTTACGTAGACTCGCAGCCATTTTTTGTTACAAAACTCTTTCAAATGCTGATTATGTATTTTAGGCGCATACCACTTTTGAATCGCCAAAATCAAATATTCTTCAAAATTCGATGCCCATGTACACCTAGCACGAATATCGTCACTAATATTAGCTTCTTCGGGAATTATATTTTTTAAGAGCTTCTGCTTATCTATGTACGGTATTATTATGGAAGTACCTGTTTCATTAGGTCGGAATGCGGGGATCCCGAAAACATTCAATATCTCAAGTATGAGCTCATCGTCGGTTATCGGGAGAAAATCATCTTTTCCCTCTTTTATTCCCCACCATGCTTTTCCAGCGGAACGAGGGTTAATTTTAGCAAGTATTGCATCAGGATTTTCCTCATTTTCTACCAAGGTAATAATAAGGCGTGACTCATAACTACCCTCAATTTTTATTCTGGAATAGAAAACAACGATACCCATTCCGACTCGATAATAAACACTTTTACCGAAGCCCCAGTTTCCTCCTGCTCCTGCTTGGGTTTGTTTCTTGCCTGTATCAAAAATCAATTTAAAGAAATTCCCGTGATCGTCAGACGGCATATCATCTATGCGAAGCGGACCGGTTAATCCCTGCGTTTTTGTATCTCTTATTTCCAAAAAATCAGCAGTTTCTCCCGGGAACATTTCATCAAGGATACCTTCTATACCGCTCAGATTTGTATTAAATCGAGCAGGAACGAAAGTGCCGGTATTAAACTTCACCGTAAAAGAGTCATCCGCCTCTTGCAGAGCTGCATCCGAACTGTTTTGTATGGCTTCACGGACAAGTAAATCCAGCTCCGGAATGTTATCATTTTGCAATGATTTGAGAGTCACACTGCCATATGAAACTGACTGTGTTAATTCAAGCACTTTCGTATCTAAAAACATAATTCTTCTCCTTTAGGCATCAACGGGGATGCGTACTGTTAATGTTCTGGCATGAGTTCCTCCTCCGAGACTCTCGCCTGAAACAATAATACTGAATCCGATAATATCGGCTGTTGTTCCGATCTTACATCTCAACTTGGATTCTTTCCCACGGTTTTTATCAATACGGTACAAGAGCAACAGCGGGCGATCTTCTAATCCGAATTTGCTTCTTGCAGAAATAATGTTTTTCCCGTTTTTACGAGTAGAATCGAATGCAACTTTTTGCTCAGGTGTAAGATCCTCGGGGATGACATCACAAATTGCATCTCTGCCGGAACGCAACGAACCGATATCAACACACGGTTTATCTATCTTTCTGGAACGTTCTATTGTTCCCACTGTACAATTATTTACAGTCCACTGAGCATCTGAATTCTTATCTCCTGCGATAGCAACATTCCAATTTAAATATTTTCCTTCCTTATTCATTTCAGCCATCCAGTTAAGAAAAATAGGAATATCAACCGAAAGAGAAGAATGTTCCGATATAGAATACTCGCTCAAAAATCGATTTTTGATTGTTTCAAAACTCACTCCGTGCCATACAAAAGCCGACCCTGCAACAGCGGATTTTCTACCTTGTCCCAATTCGCTAAGGAATTTCTCGGTTGCCGAAATGTTGCCGTTAAGTGTGTTTTCGGATTCATCAAATTTGGTAGTTTCATAACTGTCGCCACTAAAATCAAAATCACATTCTTCTGCATTTTGTCGACGATTTTTAGCGGTAATCATAAAGCGCTTAATCGTAGCGGAATTAACAATGCGCGGGCCGAATTGTGCAGGACTTTTACCTTTCTCCATGTAGTCCTGCAATTCTTCTTTCAATTTTTCATCGATCTTTTCAAGTAATACAAATTTGTCCTGCAGCGCAACAGGCATCCAAATTCGCTGTAATAGTTCATAGTCTTTTCTGTAGCCAAACCAGCGCCCCATCTGCATCAAAGTGTCGGCTTGATTGGCGTTGCGTGCAAAATATGTACAAACAAGGCCTTCCAATGTTAAACCACGCGCCAAAGTATTGCCGCCGACAACAATTAAGACGGGTGCTTTATCCATAGCTGACAATTGTTCCGAAGAAGGATAAACCACTCTCAAATATGTTCCTTCTTCTGCATGCCTATTCGCTCCGCAATTATCTACGCAAAGATGAATTGCATCTTTGTGATAATCAGAAGAACGATCGTCAGCCATCATAATATTTTCTATATGACCAAGCAACAACTCGATTTCCGGTTTAATAACGGAAAAATCGGGATATTCTCCGTTTATCTCATTAATTCTTCCGTAACCGGGATAGCTGTTTTTTAAATCCTCAAGTGTGAACGCTTCTCTTTCGGTGTTGTATACCGATTCACAGAGGGAAATAATTTCTCCGGTAGTACGCTCACGCAAAAGCCAATTTTTCAGTATTTCATATTCTTCGAAATGACTCCGTTGAAGTGCGGTGGTATGTACTAACATGCTAATCGGCTTTTTGTGTCCGCGAAGTCGTAAAACGGCCGCACTACACAAAAACCAACAAACCGATTTCTTAAATTCTGTCGGCAAAGTGAATGCTGTTCCTTTGTGAATCGCTTTGAGCTCTTTCATTTCCGCCTCAGAGACCGTACGAACAATATTGAGACCGGGAAATGCCTCATCGGAACAGCTTCCGAAAATAACTTTTGCACCGAAGTATTCGTTAGATTCAGGCAAACTGCAAATAAAATCTTTCGGATAAAGAGATTCCTCAAAAGCTTCATTAAGCACGTTTGCATAAGGAGTGGCAGTGAAACTAATGTAGTTCATCGCTTGGAACGGAGCAGTTGTTTCCGTTCCGTCCGCGTTTTTTCCATTTGCTAAATTAACGAGATATTGGTTAATTGCCGTTCGCTCAATGATATCTTCCTCAGTGAGATATTCAGACATCTTAGCTGTATTAATTCCCGCTTGATCCGCTTCATCATCTATAATCAAGATTCTGAGTTTTGCGGCACGAACAGGATCGGAATGCAACCAATTTATCAACCGTTCCAAACGGGTGCTGTTTTTCAAACAAACGGTAACATAGCGGTAGCCCCAAGTGTTATTTCCGAGATTGTTCAGCTTTAAATCGCACTCAGTATATTTTTCTTGAGTTTTAATATCTATCAAATAGTCAGGATTACTTATATAATCAAGCACTCTCCAATTGACACCTTGACTTTGCATTAAATCAGCACAAAAGCGATCTCTGGTTTGTTTTCTTAAATTGTCAATTGAGCCCGACATAATGATAAAGAAATTCCAATCATAATCTGCCGCCATAGAAACAAGACCGATCATATTGGCCGTCTTACCTGATTGAACGCTCCCCATAACCAATCCTTTAACAGGGCCTACGTCGCGAGTCTCTCTTTTCATATGGTTCAGTAACCAGTGGCAGTTCTTTTCTACCAAAGTGACAGCTTCTTCAGACATTTTAGGTTTTCCGTCAGTTCTGCCCAACAGATGGTTTTTGTAGTTATTCCATGCAGACGCACCGCCCATAGGAACAGAAAGAGTATTCGTGGCACCTTCAGCAGAAATACCGCCGAACATATCAACAATAGGAATATGATTTTCCTCTTGCTCGCATACCAGTGCTTCCCAATCTTCCGAATTCATTGTTGGAGGAATAATCATTTCATCTTCTTGCATACGATAAAATTCTTCTTCAAACATTTCGTCGGTCGTGCAAAGTTTTTTCACATCAGCCCAAGAATAACCCCCCTGGATCTTTTTCGCTATCCATTTTTTGCATTCTTGGTATTCTTCAGCCGCAAATCTAATCATTTCTTTCCCTCCACGCTTTCTCGATCTCGTCGGCACAGGCAATAACATTCTTTTTTATCTCATTGCCCCAAAACCGCAATACCAGCCAACCTTCCGAACGAAGTTTGTTGTTCACTTCAATATCACGCTGCATATTACGTTCTATCTTCGGTATCCAAAAATCTCGCCGAGATTTGATTTCGTTCTTTTTGTTTTCCCAATCGAATCCATGCCAAAATTCGCTGTCACAAAAAACAGCAATCCTCTTTCCTATAAAGGCAATATCAGGATGTCCGAATACTTTTGAGGTGTTTTTTCTGTATCGGATTCCTCGAGTCCAAAGCTCCCGGCGCAAAAGTAATTCAATTTTAGAATCTTTATTCTTAACCGCCTGCATATTTTTGCGGCGCTGCTCAGGAGTATGATTATCCACAAATAAACCTCATTTCAAAAACTACTTTCTAACAAAAATAATATCCCTGTGATAATCCAAGTGTTCTTTCATTTTTGAAGTCATTTTTAATTCATATTCTCTATCTGTCGACAGGTGGAGTTTTGTTCGATCCTCAACGGAGAGCTGCGATGAAACAATAATCTTCCCTAGATTTGTAAATGTAATTAATCCATAGTCGAAAAGTTTATCGTATGTAGGACTAAGCAACAAACCATTTTCATCGCTGAGTCTTTCTTCGTTATCACTAACCGCCCAAGGCTTAATATGACTTGCAATCAATAACCTCTTAACAGAAACGCCGGTAATAATACAAGTACTATTGTATTTTTCAAGTAACTTTTTTCGGAACAATCCCTGTCCAACCCGGGATTTTACAATAGCGGTTCTTTCTGTTTCATTAAGATTCTCGTACCCTAAAATCGCGTCTTCAACTTCAGATTGGTTAATGACCATGTCTGAGGTTGCTGTTCTAAACATGCGATACTGCTTGAGGGCATTGCTGTACATGTTATTTCCGGTACTGTTCTTTGAAATAAAATCAGGATCTCTCAGTATAATAGGTAAATAAAAATCACACTGCAATACCGACATGTCAAACAACCCAACAGGTATTATTCCTTTTTGCTGCATTTCATTTGAAATTGTATTTACAGCACGAGAGTATTTATAAATCGAACTGTCGCTTAATGCAGTATTTTCTTTTATCCATAAAGATAAATCATCGATAGTAATCATAAGAAAGACTACTCCTTATATCAATTTTACAACATTTAATGTACGATAAACAGGACTTTACTTGATTGGTACAATCTCAACAATATCGTCCATCTTGCAATCCAGTGCCGTACAAATCTTCACAAGGACATCGCTGGAGACGACAGCACCGTCTTTGCCCATCTTAGTGATGGTGGCGATGCTGATACCGGCTTTTTCGGCAAGCTCTTTCTTTTTCATATCACGGTCGATCAGAAGCTTGAACAATTTTTTATAGCTTGCGGCCATTGTATTACACCTCATAACTAGTTATAGTCAGTACATTTTATCACTTTTAGTTATTATACCATACTCCACGCCAAATAGCAACAGTTTTCGGCAGAGAAATACTGCGATTTCAGTATTTTTCGGTTTTTCATCACAGATTCTTACCATTGCAGTATTGAGAAAAAGTACTTTGCATGATATAATGGAGATAAATAGGCAAGAACGGAAGGAGAACCCACTTGAATAAAACGGCTCAAAAATATTTTGATATGGCGTTCGAATACCACGTCGCTGCATTAACATTACATGTAAATATCTTCGATGCACCGTACTTATACAACCCCACAGCGTTCCTCCTTAGACATTCAATCGAATTGCTCCTGAAAGGACTTATTATTAGAGAAACACAAAAAGCAAGAAGAATTGCTGCAAATAGAATCACCATTGGGGGCCGAAAATTGAACCAAACCCATTCCGTAGGATTACTTTGGAATCATTTTAAAACGCTTTATCACATTCCGGAAGGAAGTGTAGTTTCTCTCAATAAAGCTATCGAAAAACTAAACAAAAAAGATATCGGTGCAGATCGTTATCGATATCCATATAAAAAGCAGGGACAACCCATCCCTATAGAACCCGTGGTTTTTGATACATCCAAGAAAGCACCCGATTTAGAAGATGGCATTCCCTATATCATTGAAACACCAACTGATTCAAAAGTAATAACGAAAGGTCCCGTGCTATTAACGGAAATGAAAACACTTATTGAGGAGATGGAAATTCTTTTTAGTCTCTACGAAGAAGCTTGATCTCTTTTTCTTTGTCTACTGTGGTGCAAATTTTGACTTGAATCAGGGGTTGTTCAGAGTTATAATAACCGTATAAAAAGCAATCGCCCCTCGCGTAAATGCAAGAGGCGTGTAGCTCATATTATTCCGTGGAAATTGCTGTTGACCACATAACAGACCACCTACCGTTTCGGAGCACTCGGAAACAGTGGAGATAAGAGCGCCGAAGAGCGCGGTTTTCCAGGCGGAAAGGGGCGGAAAAAGCTATTTTTAGCGGAAATTGCCTTCATAGGTCCGTTTGGGAGCAGGATGCCGGGGGTTCGAGTCCCTTCACTCCGACCAAAATTTTGACCGAAAGCGGAAAATAATCTCTGCTTTCGGTCATTTTTATATGTTTTTAATTGAGAAGCCGATTTTAAAATTCGAAGCTGCTTTGATATACGTATTTTACGTATTTATATAAAAAATGTTAATTTCCGCATTCAATGCTTATCTTATTAAATATTGCGAGAATATCGTCTATCGACGTATTCTTTTTATCCTCACCCGCCTTATCAAGTATAATATTGCCCCTGTCCATCATAACAAGGCGCGAGCCGTACTCAACGGCATAGCGCAGATTATGCGTTACCATAACAGCCGTAAGATTTTTCTGCTTAACAACTTTATCGGTAAGCTCCATAATTATTTCCGCGGTCTTGGGGTCAAGTGCGGCGGTGTGCTCATCAAGGATAAGGAAGTCTATCGGTGTCAGCGTTGCCATAACAAGTGAAACCGCCTGACGTTGACCGCCCGACAGCGAGCCCATTTTCACGTGCAATTTATCCTCAAGTCCGAGACCGAGCGACGAAAGCTGTTCGCGGTAAAAATCATATCGTTTTTTATTGAGCGCAAATGACAAACCGAAGGGCTTACCTTTATTGTCGGCAAGCGACATATTTTCGAGTATCGTCATATTCGGGCAATTGCCCATTGAGGGATTTTGGTACACTCTGCCGATATAGGCATAGCGTTCAAAATCTTTCTTCTTATTCACGCACTTGCCGTTTATAAGAACTTCGCCTGCGTTTACGGGTATACTTCCGCATATTATATTCAGCATGGAGGTTTTTCCGCTGCCGTTTGAGCCTATTACGGAGACGAATTCCCCGTCATTTACGGTAAAATTAAAATCGTCGAAAAGGCACATCTCCGTAACGAGCCCGGGATTATATATTTTTGAAATATGCTTAAGCTCCAACATTTTTCTTCACCGAGCCTTTCTGAAGATTGCCGAGAACAAGTATTGCCAGGAACAAAACAGCCGTTATAAGCTTCAAAAGATTCGCAGGCAAGCCGAGGCTTATTGCAATTTGTATGCAAGCTTTGTAAATTACGCTGCCGAATATTACGGCGGTGGTGCCCTTTATAAAGCTTACGCGCCTGAAAAGCGTTGTTCCTATAATCACCGCTGCGAGGCCGAACACTATCTGACCGGTTCCCATCGTCGCGGAAAACGAGCGCTGCTCCTGACAGGCAACGGCACCCGAAAGAGCCACAAGAGCGTTCGATATTACAAGTCCGATTATTTTTATTGTGCCCTTGTCCTTTGAGAGAGAGGTTACAAGTACGCTGTTATCGCCTACCGCGCGAAGCAAAAAGCCGTTTTTCGTCTTAAAGTAAAGGTCAAGAAGCACCTTGCAGACTATCATCAGAATTGCGGAAACGATAAGTTTTCTTAAAATAAGCGACATCGACCCGAAAACCGACATTGTAGCGGGAGATGTAAATATAGTATCTTTTTCACGCGCGATTGAAAGATTCGAACCGGCTATCTGCAGATTTATTGAAAATAAAGCCGTCATTGTTATAATACCCGAAAGCAGGTCGCGTACCTTCAAACGGACGTGGATAAATCCCGTGACAAATCCGGCAAGAGCTCCGACAAGAAAAGATATTAAAAGAGCGAGATACGGATTTCCGCCCTTTACAAGAAAACCAGCCGTTACGGCAGCTCCCAAAGGGAAACTGCCGTCTACGGTGAGATCGGGAAAATCCAATATTTTATATGTAATATATACGCCGAAGGAGAGAAGAGCGTATATAAAGCCTTGAGTTAACGTGCTTATAATAAGATCCAGCATTTTTTTACACTACCTTATTTACATTCTATTGCCTTTGCGGCTACATCCGACGGAACGGTAATTCCCATAGCGCTTGCTGCGTCGGAATTTATATATGTGCTGTACTCGGTCACTGTTTCGTACGGAAGGTCGGAAGCCTTAGCTTCTCCCTTTAAAATTTGAGCGGCAAGCTTACCTGCCATTTTGCCGAGCTCCACATAATCGATACCGGCAGACGCCACACAGCCTTTTTTAACCTGCTCAATTTCGCTGCCGTATACGGGAATACCTGCGGCATTGGTTTTTTCAAGTATTGACGGAAGAACGCCTACAACATTATTGTCGGTAAGGTTTGTGATGCAATCAACCTTCTTGTTTATAAGAGTATCGGCAGCCTGTGTAACGGACGCCTGATCGGCAACGCCTATAGCTTCGATAGTAAATCCGTAGTTACCTGCTTTTTCTTTATACTCGGCGATTGCTGATACCGAATTCGGTTCGCTTGTTGTGTAGATGATACCGATTGTTTTTGCATCAGGCTGGAGTTTTCTTATAAGCTCAAGCTGCGGGTCAACGGGAAGCTTATCCGAAACGCCCGTGATGTTGCCTGTTGTAAGACCTGCTTCACCGGGGTCTGTTATAGCGTTGAATACAACCGGAATGTTCTTATCCTCTGCCGCAGCGTAGCAAGCTGTTGCCGAGGGGGTTGCTATGGCGCACATAAGCGCGACGTTTTTGGAAGAGAAGTTATTAGCAATCTGTGTTGCGGTGGCATTGTCAAACGAAGCATTCTGATAATCTATTGTGTAATCCTCACCCTCTGTGAGTCCGGCCTCCTTAAGACCGAGAAGGAAGCCCTCGCGGCAATTATCAAGCGAGGCGTGCTCCCCGTACTGACTGATGCCTATTACCGGAACCTTGTCTTTTTTCGCCGTACAGCCTACGAAGAATATTGTTATTGCCGCTAAAATTATCGCTACCGTTATTTTTACTTTTTTCATGATGATGACTCCTTAATTTTTAAAATAAATCAGTGTACAATGTTATTATTTAAAAATCGCCATCGCCATCGTCTTAAATAATATCTCATTCTTTTCTCCTTAATAAGCAAATAAAAAAAGTCTTATCCCATATATGGGACAAGACTTTGAATCCTGCGGTACCACCCAAATTGCCGGATAAACCGACCGCTCGTTTCTTATACTTACATATAAGCCGCTCTGATAACGGGTACGGAACCCGTCGGCCGCTACTCACAAACGCTTTCGTGCCGCCCTCATAAGTCCATTCGCTGTACTCTCCCCTGCGGCATTTCCACCGACAACCGCTCTCTGCAAGCTTTAAGTAAAGCTACTCTTCTTAATCACAGGTTTTTTAGATGTTGCCACAATGTTATCACGCCGTTCTTTCTTTGTCAAGAAAAAATTACAAATATTTTTAAATCGTTATTTATGGGGCAAAATGTCTTATATCGGTACATATCACGAAAAAATGCTTTGTTTTGCGGAATAGTTAAATAAATACAAAGCAAAAATCTTGATTTTAGTGAGCCATTGTGCTAAAATGTACAAATAATGTCGTCAAGAATACCTGCGATTTAGCAATAATTGGTTATTTGAGACAATAATATAAAAAGACTTCTATGTCTTTTGAAAAAAATACACAAATTAACAGGGGGTCTATCATTTGACCAAGTACATCATCAAGCGCATAGCAATGGGCTTGCTCAGCATTTTCATTGTTGCCACGCTGACGTTTTTCCTTATGAACCTTGTTCCCGGCGGTCCGTTCGTTGCGGAAAAATCCATAAGCAAGGCTGCACAGGAAGCTCTCGCTGCAAAATACGGATTGGACAAGCCTTTATTTGAGCAATATATAACCTATATTACCGATTTTATCAAGGGCGATATGGGCGTAAGCTTACGTCAAAGAGGAAGAACCGTATCGGACATTATTTTTTCTAAATTCCCCGTATCGGCAAAGCTCGCCGGAATAGCTGTTCTCGTCTCTCTTCTTGTAGGCATACCGCTCGGATGTCTTTCGGCATACAACCGAGGTAAATTTGCCGATAACTTTATTATAGTACTCGCGACGTGCGGTATCGCAATACCGAGCTTTATAATCAGCGTAATTTTACTGTATACATTCGGTAGCAAGCTGAATCTACTGCCAACGGTAGGTCTTAACACGCTGTCATCATATATAATGCCGGTGACGGCGCTGTCGGTTTACCCGACGGCATATATAACGCGGCTTATGCGCTCAAGTCTTTTGGACGTTATGGGGCAGGATTATATAAGAACGGCAAAAGCCAAGGGCCTTTCAAACTTCAAAATACTCTTCAAGCATGCTCTCAGAAACGCAATACTCCCCGTAATAACATACGTCGGACCAATGCTCGCAAGCCTTATGACGGGGTCGTTTATAGTAGAACAGATATTTGCAATACCCGGTCTCGGCCGTGAATTTGTTTCGGCCATAGTCAACCGCGACTACACCATGATAATGGGAACAACAATTGTCCTTGCGACACTTATCATAGTTGCAAACGTCATAGTTGACATACTGTATAAAATAATCGACCCGAGAATCAAACTTAAGTAAGGAGCGGCATCGCCGATGAACAAAAAATTTCCGAGTCTGCATTTGAAGGCAGACGATTTTATACCGGCTACAACGACGGAAAAAGAAAACCTTGTTGTAATGCGAGACAGCGTCAACTTTTGGAAGGACGGCTTCAGACGTCTGCGTAAAAACAAGGTTGCCATGATAAGTCTTGTCTTTATTTTACTGATAGTGGTTTTTGCTTACATTCTTCCCAGCTTTTGGCCATACAGCTATGAGCAGCAAATAAAATACAGCGAAAACCTCTCCCCGTTTCAGTACAGCGAAACAGAACAGGCGCAAATAGACGCGGGTCAAAAGGTATTTCCTCACATCTGCGGAACGGATAAGCTCGGCAGAGACTTTGCCGTTCGCCTTATGATGGGCACAAGAATAAGCCTTACGGTAGGTCTTGTGTGCGCAGCGCTGGTTCTTATAGTCGGCTCGCTGTTCGGTGCAATAGCCGGTTTTGCCGGCGGTTGGGTCGATAATATAATGATGCGTTTTACCGACATTTTATATACCATTCCCGATATACTTTTAATAATTCTGCTTGCAACCTCACTAAAGCCGAGACTCGAAGCGCTCTCTGCAAATCCGGGTTTTACTTGGATGCAGAGAATGGGACCGAACCTTATAGCAATATTCCTTGTATTCGTTTTGATATACTGGGTAGGTATGGCAAGAATAACACGTTCTCAAATACTTGTACTCAAGGAGTCCGAATACGTTACCGCGGCAAGAGCACTCGGTGCAAGCAATTCGCGTATAATCAGAAAGCACCTTTTGACGAACTGCATAGGTACTCTTATAGTAACAACCACGCTTCAGATACCCTCCGCAATATTTACTGAAAGCTATTTGAGTTTCCTCGGACTCGGCGTTACGGCTCCCATGCCGTCGCTCGGTTCTCTTGCCACGGAGGCCGTAAAGGGTATGAACACTTATCCATATCTGCTGTTTTTACCGGCGTTACTTATAAGCGTTATCATACTTGCCTTTAACCTTCTCGGAGACGGGCTGCGCGACGCGTTCGACCCGAAGCTCAAGAACTAAAGGAGGGTAAATATTTTGAGTGAAAAACTTTTGGAAATAAAAGACGAAAAGCTGTCGTTCTTTACTCCCGCAGGCGAAGTCAAAGCACTTAACGGCGTTTCGTTTTCGATGGATGAAGGCGAGGTTCTCGGAATAGTCGGTGAATCGGGCTCGGGAAAATCCGTCACGGCATATTCAATAATGGGGCTTACCGCCTACCCGGGCAAGCTTATAGGCGGAACAATCAGATTTAACGGTCACGAAATTGAAAAGATGACCGATAAGGATTTCAGAAAGATAAGAGGGAACGAGGTTTCCATAATATTTCAGGACCCTATGACGAGCCTTAATCCCGTTTACACAATAGGTAACCAGATAACAGAGGTTATAAGGCTGCATACGGATAAAGACAAAAAACAGGCATATGAGCGCGCTAAGGAGCTTTTGGAGCTTGTAGGCATTAACGAGCCTACCAAGCGTCTTAAACAGTATCCGCACGAGCTTTCGGGCGGTATGCGCCAGAGAGTTATGATTGCCATAGCTCTTGCCTGCGAACCGAAGCTTTTAATAGCCGACGAACCTACAACGGCTCTTGACGTCACAATTCAGGCGCAGATACTTGACCTTATGCAGGATTTGCGTAAAAAGCTCGGAATGAGCATAATTATGATAACTCACGACCTTGGCGTTGTCGCGAGTATGTGCGAAAAAATTGCAGTTATGTATGCGGGTCATATAGTTGAATACGGCACGGCAGACGAGATATTTTATGAGCCGAAGCACGAATACACAAAGGGTCTTATAAAATCCATTCCGAAGCTGAATGTCGAAAGTAAGGAAAGGCTCGTACCGATTGAAGGGCAGCCGGTCGATCTTCTCAACCCGCCGGCAGGGTGTCCGTTTGCACCGAGATGTTCAAAATGCATGAAGATATGCTTAAAGCAAATGCCGCCGAAAACGGTTTTAAGCGACACACATTACAGCCATTGCTGGCTGCTTCAAAAAGAAGAATTTGAGGAAGGAGAGAAAGACTGTGAGTGACGATAAAAAGCTCATAGAAGTACAGCACTTGCAGCAGTACTTTCCTGCCGGAGGCAGAGGCAAAAAGAAAAAATACGTTCAGGCGGTAGACGATGTTTCGTTTTATATAAAAAAAGGCGAAACTCTCGGGCTCGTCGGCGAATCCGGCTGCGGTAAAACCACAGTAGGGCGCACTCTTTTAAGGCTTTACGAGCCCACAGACGGAACAATAATATATGACGGAGACGTCATATTTGACAAAAAGAAAAAAATCGCGGTGAATATGCTCCCCTATCGAAGAAAGATGCAGATGGTATTTCAGGACCCGTATGCGAGTCTTGACCCGCGTATGACGATAGGAGATATTGTCGGCGAAGCTATTGATATTCATCATCTTGCCGCCAACAAAAAGGAAAGACGCGACAAAATCATATCGCTTCTTGAGACCGTCGGTCTTAACAGCGAGCACGCCAACCGCTATCCGCACGAGTTTTCGGGCGGTCAGAGGCAGCGCGTCGGCATAGCGAGAGCTCTTGCGGTCAATCCGGAATTTATCGTATGCGACGAGCCTGTATCGGCTCTTGACGTTTCAATCCAGGCGCAAGTCGTCAATATGTTTGAGGATTTGCAGAACGAGCTCGGTCTCACCTACCTTTTCATAGCGCACGATTTAAGCGTAGTAAGACATATTTCAAACCGTATAGGCGTAATGTATCTCGGCAAGCTCGTTGAGCTCGCCGACAGCTACGAGCTTATAACACACAGCGCGCATCCATACACTAAGAGCCTTATTTCGGCTATACCGGAGGCGGACCCGATAATTGCACGCTCCTCTCACAGAATTCCTCTTGAGGGCGATGTTCCGAGTCCTCTGAATCCCCCGAGCGGATGCCGTTTCAGGACCCGCTGCCCGTATGCCGACGGCCTTTGCGCCGAAAAATGCCCGGAGCTTCGCGAAATCTCGGCAGGCCATTTTGCAGCTTGCCATCACCTTGACAAGGTAAAATAGTTGTTTATTGTGCATCTGGAGCACAATGGATATATTTTTAAGCAGCGCGAGTTGCTATAAGAAGGAGATGTATTTAATGAAAACCAAAAGACTTATTGCTGCGATACTCGCAGTTGTCATGTGTCTGTCGGCAATGGCACTCCTGAGTTCATGCGGCAACAGCAAAAAGGACGACGCCGGTATAACGGTTCAGATAGGACCTAACCCCGAAACGCTCGATCCTGCTCTTAACAGTGCTGTTGACGGCGGCAATATGCTCATCACGCTCTATGAGACGCTTCTCATAATTGATGAGGACAACAAGGTTCAGCCCGGTCAGGCTGAAAAGTACACTGTAAGCGAAGACGGTCTTACTTGGACTTTCACAATGCGTGACGGTCTTAAATGGTCTGACGGCACCGAGCTTAACGCCAAGGACTTTGAGTATACCTTTAAGCGCCTTACAAACACAGAGCTTGCCGCTCCCTATGCCGAGACTGTTATCGGTATGGTTGAGGGCTATCAGGACGCTATCGGCAATCCGGATAAAGACGGTAAGCCCACCACTACTCCCGATCCCAACAAGCTCAACGTTGTAGCAAGCGAGGACGGCAAAACTCTTACAGTCAAGCTTGCTTACCCCTGCTCTTACTTTGACAAAATCGTTGCATTCGGCACTATGAGCCCCGTACAGAAGGCTACCGTTGAAGCTAACGGTGACTCTTGGGCTACAAAACCCGATACTTATGTCTGCAACGGTCCGTACATGATTACCGAATGGACTCCCCGTGAGCGCATTGTATGCAAAAAGAACCCGAACTACAAAGGTGGTTGGGATTCAAAGCGCATAGTTAACAACAAGCTCACATTCTTGCTTCTCGAAAACTCAAGTGCGTCCTTCACCGCATACAACAGCGGCGAGGCTCAGCTCATTAAGGATGTTCCCACCGAGGAAATCCCGACTCTCAAGAAGGCTGCTGACGGCGGCGATTTCTATGTTGACACCATTCTCGGTACCTACTATCTCAGCATGAACCTTAACAAGGCTCCCTTCAACAACAAGAATGTCCGCAAGGCTCTTAACCTTGCAATTGACCGCGACTACATTGCAAACACCATAATGCAGGGCACATACTCCCCCGCCTATAACTTTGCAGGTCCCGGCGTTGTTGATAACGAGGGTATGTTCTTCGATAACGCAGTTAAGGAAAACGGCGGAGAGACCTATATCAGCAAGGATTATCAGGCTAATCTCGAGGAGGCTAAAAAGGCTCTCGCAGAGGCAGGATATCCCGACGGTAAGGGCTTCCCGACCATCACCTACTCAACAAACGATGCAGGTTACCACAAGGCTGTTGCAGAGTATCTCCAGAGTGCTTATGCTCAGCTCGGTATCACTATGAAGATTGACATTGTTGAATGGTCTTCATTCACTCCTCAGCGTCGTGCAGGCAATTACGATATGGCTCGCAACGGCTGGGTAATGGACTATAACGACGCCTCAAATATGCTTGATCTCTTCACTTCTACCAACGGCAACAACGACGGTAAATACAACAGCTCTGCTTTTGACGCTGACATTGCTAACTCTAAGGTTGCAGACTCCGCAGCTCACTTTGCGGCTCTCCACGCGGCTGAAAAGACCATGATGGAAGATTACGCCTGCATCCCCGTTGCTTATTACAATGACTTCTGGCTCCAGAAGCCCGAGCTTAAGGGCGTATGGCACAGCCCGTACGGCTATTGGTACTTCCAGTATGCTACCCTTGAGAAGTAATTTCTCTTAAGACACTAAGCACAAAAACAGATCGCCCGTATCGTTTAAGGTACGGGCGGTTTTTATATGCTTGAAAAGATAATAGCCGTATGTTAAAATCATTTTGTACCGAAAAGGCATAATTTTTTCAGATAGGAATGAATAAGATGAGTGTTATTGACAGATTTTTAAGATACGTCGAATTCGAAACAACCTCAAATGAAAACAGCGAGAGCATACCGTCAACGGAAAAACAAACAGTTCTTGCGGATTACCTTGTAAAAGAGCTGAAAAGCATAGGTGTAAGTGACGCTTACCGTGATAAATACGGTTATGTTTACGGACATATACCTGCGACAAAAGGATTTGAGAAGCTTCCCAAAATCGGATTAATTTCTCATATGGACACATCCCCCGATGTCAGCGGAAAAGACGTCAAAGCAAAAATAATAAAATTTGACGGCACAAATGCGCCGATGATAGATGCCAAATATTCGGGAGAGGATATTATAGTTACCGACCGAACAACACTTCTCGGCGCGGATGACAAGGCCGGTGTTGCCGAAATAACAGAGGCGTGTTGTGAGCTTTGCGGTGACAGCACTCTTAGTCACGGCAAGATTTCAATTTGTTTTACACCCGATGAAGAAATAGGCAGAGGTGCCGACAAGTTCGATTTTGAAACTTTTGACGCGGATTTTGCATATACCGTTGACGGCGGAGAGCTTGGCGGAATAGAATATGAAAACTTCAACGCGGCAGGTGCAAAAATAACCTTCAACGGAGTCAACACGCATCCCGGCTCGGCTAAAAACAAGATGAAAAACGCTGTTTTGTATCTTGCTGAATTTATAAATATGCTTCCTGCCGCCGAAGCTCCCGCGCACACCGAAAATCGCGAGGGATTTTATCACGTTTCATCGGTTAACGGCAACGAGAGCAAGGCAACTCTTCATATGATAATCAGAGATCACAACAAGCAAAGCTTTGCAAAGCGCAAGGAATTTATTACCGTACTTGTTGAATTTTTCAACCGCAAATACGGAGAAAACACGGTTTCGGCTGAAATTAAAGACAGCTATTACAATATGCTTGATGTCATCAAAGAGCATATAGACATAGTAGAACGAGCAAAAAAAGCAATGCGTAAAGCCGGTGTGGAGCCGCAAATTACACCGATACGCGGCGGAACCGACGGTGCAAGGCTTTCGTTTGAGGGTCTGCCCTGCCCCAACCTTTCAACCGGCGGAATGAACTTCCACAGTATTTATGAAGCAATACCTGTAAATGCTATGCTCAAGATGGTTGAGGTCATTAAAAACTTAGTAAGCGAATCATAACCACTAGTAAACTAGTGGTTTGCACAGGCCCTATAAGGGCCGCCTAC
>ERZ859980.352-NODE-352-length-31596-cov-2.253258_pt1 | contig 31596 bp, 23 predicted proteins | sample MGYA00509984_ERZ859980 | MGnify/ENA primary metagenome ERZ859980 (study PRJEB30046, sample SAMN00715173) | human gut metagenome | study: EMG produced TPA metagenomics assembly of the A metagenome-wide association study of gut microbiota in type 2... | reverse complement strand
CTTGGCGACTGCCGCGATAACTTGAGAAACTCGCGAAGCGTGTTTCTCATAGTTTGCGCGAGTAGAGAGGAAAATCCCATGCTGGCATGAGGATTTGACGAACACCGCATTAGAGGCATAGGAGATAAGGAGGCAGGATGAACGAGGAGACAAGTGTACTGACGAACCGTCAGCTTGGATTTGAGATCAAGGCCGCCAACAACATGATCCGCCGGAAGATCGATGCGATCTTTGCTCAGATGGAAGGAAATGAAATCAACGGAATGCAGGGGCCGCTGTTGGGATATCTGTATCACAAGAGCCGGAACGGCGATGTATATCAGAAGGATGTGGAGAAGGAATTCCGAATCCGCAGATCCACGGCAACGGTAATGCTCCAAAGTCTGGAACAGAAGGGCTATATCGTCCGGGTGGCATCCACGGAGGATGCCCGACTGAAAAGGATCCTGTTGACGGAGAAAGCAATCGAGCATCACAATCTGATCGAAGAGCAGATCCGGGATTTCAACCGAGAGCTGGAGAACGGTATTACCGAAGAAGAGAAGCAGACATTCTTAACTATTTTAGATAAGATGATGCAGAATCTGGGACAGGACAGCAGGCGGACCGGACGTTGTAACGGGCCATGCCGGAACGAGTGATGCTGGCAGTCATGCATAACAGAGAGGTTACAAAACATTTATTATAGGATAGAAAAATACAAGAAAGGAAACCAGCTATGATCAAAACATTAGCAAAACAGATCAAGGAATATAAGAGTGCATCTCTTGTAACTCCTATTTTCATGATCCTGGAAGTAGCCATGGAAATGGTGATTCCGCTCCTGATGGCATCCATCATTGATGACGGCGTGCAGGCGGGAGATATGAAACATATTTTTGTCATCGGTTGTTACATGATCCTGGCAGCTATTGTCGGATTGTTCGCCGGTGTCATGGGTGGTAAATACGGTGCGAAAGCATCCACCGGTTTTGCCAGAAATTTAAGAGAGGCCATGTATGAGAACATTCAGACCTTCTCTTTCTCCAACATTGATAAGTTCTCCACGGCAGGACTGGTCACCCGTATGACCACGGATGTTACCAATATCCAGAACGCTTACCAGATGCTCTTACGTATGTGCTTCCGCGCACCGGTCAGCCTGATCTGTGCTATGCTGATGGCGTTCCTGATCAATGCAAGAGTGGCAAGCATTTATCTGGTGGCGGTAGTGTTCCTTGGAATCGTTATCATTTTTATTATGAGAGCAGTGTCCAAGTATTTCAGTGAAGTATTCAAGAAATACGATGATTTAAATGCCAGCGTACAGGAGAACGTAGCCGCACAGCGTGTGGTAAAGGCTTATGTGCGTGAGGACTATGAGATCGACAAGTTCCATAAGGCCAGCTACAACATCTACAAGATGTTCAAAAAAGCAGAATGTACCATGACTTATGTATGGCCGGTAATGCAGTTTACCGTATACGGCTGTATCCTTGGAATCAGCTGGCTTGGCGCTCACATGATCGTTGCCAGCCAGTTGACCACCGGTGAACTGATGAGCCTGCTGACCTACTGCATGAGTATCCTGATGAATCTGATGATGTTAGCCATGATCTTCGTTATGATGACCATGAGTGCAGCCAGTGCAAGGCGTATTGCAGAAGTACTGGAAGAGAAGGCAGATATCACCAATCCTGAACAGCCTGACTACGATGTGACAGACGGTAGTATCCGTTTTGATCATGTGACCTTCCGCTATAACAAACAGAGTGAGAAGCCGGTACTGGATGATTTGAACTTTGAGATCAAAGCCGGAGAGACCATCGGTATTCTGGGTGGTACCGGTAGTTCCAAGACCAGTCTGGTGAACCTCATCAGCCGTCTGTATGATGTAAATGAGGGTACGGTCTATGTCGGCGGTAAGGATGTCAGAAGCTATGATCTGGAGACTCTGCGTAACGAAGTATCCGTAGTATTACAGAAGAACGTGCTGTTCTCCGGTACCATCTTAGAGAATCTCCGTTGGGGCGATGAGAATGCTACTGAAGAGGAATGCATCCGTGCCTGTCGTCTGGCCTGCGCCGATGAATTCATTGAGAAGATGCCAGAGAAATACAATACCTATATTGAACAGGGCGGAAGTAACGTATCCGGCGGACAGAAGCAGAGACTGTGTATTGCCAGAGCACTGCTGAAAAAGCCGAAGGTACTGATCCTGGATGACTCTACCAGTGCTGTGGATACCGCTACCGATGCGAAGATCCGTAAGGCATTTGCCACGGAGATCCCCGGTACGACGAAAATCATCATTGCACAGCGTATCTCCAGTATTCAGGATGCAGATCGTATCATCGTTATGGATAACGGTAAGATCGATGCATTTGCACCTCACGAAGAACTGCTTCGTACTAATGAGATCTATAAGGAAGTATATGAAGCCCAGACCCAGACGGGTGGCGGCGACTTTGATGAGAATGGAGGTGAGTCATAATGCCAGGACCTATGGGCGGCGGAATGCGTGGACCCGGCAGAAGAATGCAGGGCCGTACACGTATTGAGAATCCGGGAAAAGTATTTAAACGACTGATGGCGTATATCTTTAAAAATTACGGCATTCACTTTATCTTTGTGTTGGTCTGTATTGTACTGAGCGTTGTGGCAAGCATTCAGGGTACTCTGTTCATGCAGAGACTGATCGATGACTATATCATGCCCATGATCGGACAGAAGACTCCTGACTTCAGCAATCTGTTCCGGGAAATTGTCCGTGTGGCTGGTTTTTATCTGGTCGGTGTGGCGGCACTTATGCTTACAACCGTATCATGGTAACCATAACTCAGGGAACACTGAAGAATCTCCGTGATGATCTGTTCGAACACATGGAAAAGCTGCCGATCAAGTATTTTGATACCCATTCCCACGGCGATATCATGTCCATTTACACCAATGATATTGATACTTTACGTCAGATGATCAGCCAGAGTATCCCGCAGGTATTTTCCAGCTTCATCACCGTAGTCGGTACCCTGGGAAGTATGCTGGTATTAAGTGTGCCTCTGACAGCAGTCAGTCTGATCATGGTGGCACTGATGATGTTCGTCACTGGTAAGGTAGCGGGCTTAAGCGGAAAATATTTCGTAAAGCAGCAGAAGAATATCGGTAAAGTCAACGGTTACATTGAGGAAATGATGGAAGGCCAGAAGGTAGTCAAGGTATTCTGCCATGAAGATAAGAGTCTGGAGGAGTTCAAGGCTCTGAATGATGAACTGTGCGACAGCGCATACAATGCGAATAAGTTCGCAAACCTGATGGGACCCATCAATGCCCAGCTGGGTAACTTAAGCTATGTGGTATGTGCTATCGTCGGTGGTGCCATGGCGCTGGGTGGTTTCGCAGGACTGACGCTGGGTAAGCTTGCCAGCTTCTTAACTTTTAACAAGAGCTTCAACATGCCTATCAGCCAGGTCAGCCAGCAGCTGAACAGTATCGTTATGGCACAGGCTGGTGCCAAGAGAGTCTTTGATCTGCTGGATGAAAAAGTAGAGACTGACGAAGGCTATGTAACTCTGGTACGTGCGAAAAAGGCAGACGGCAAGATCGTAGAGTGTCCCGATAGAACCGGAATGTGGGCATGGAAGCATGTACATCAGGCGGATGGATCTGTAGATTATATTGAATTACAGGGTGAAGTGGTATTCGACGATGTGGACTTCGGTTACAATGATGACAAGATCGTGCTGCATAACATCGAGATGTATGCAAAGCCCGGTCAGAAGATCGCATTCGTAGGCTCCACCGGTGCCGGCAAGACCACGATCACGAACCTGATCAACCGTTTTTATGATATTCAGGATGGTAAGATCCGTTACGACGGCATCAATATCAACAAGATCAAAAAAGCGGATCTGCGGAAGTCTCTGGGTATCGTATTGCAGGATACCCATTTGTTCACCGCTACCGTTATGGACAATATTCGTTTCGGTAAGCTGGATGCTACAGACGAGGAAGTCATTGCCGCAGCAAAACTGGCTAACGCGGATACCTTTATCCGTCAGCTTCCGGATGGTTACAACACAGTCCTCACCGGTGACGGTGCGAACTTAAGCCAGGGTCAGAGACAGCTGCTTTCTATTGCCAGAGCAGCCGTAGCGGATCCTCCGGTACTGATCCTGGATGAGGCTACCAGCTCTATCGATACCCGTACCGAGAAAATTGTACAGGACGGCATGGATAAGTTGATGAAAGGAAGAACCACTTTCGTCATCGCCCACAGACTTTCTACTGTCAAGAACAGTGACTGCATCATGGTTCTGGAACAGGGCCGCATCATCGAGCGCGGCAACCACGATGAACTCATCGCCCAGAAGGGCAGATATTATCAGTTGTATACCGGTAATGCGATCGCTGAGGGGTAAGTGAATAGATATGCTATACCAAAAAACAGTGCCTGGATTGGCACTGTTTTTTATATGAAGTATTTTATAAAGAGGACTTAACCTGAGATCAATACCCAGGTATCCCGCCAACGCAAGTATTTTATTACAAAATCCACATCCACCGGCTGCCCGGACAATACCGGATAGAACAGCAGGAACAGGGCAAACGCCACCGCAGCATAAGCGCAGCAGACGATGATGAAGGTGCGGTCAGACATATGCTTCTTCCACTGCATCAGGCTGTACACGATCATCAGCACTACAAAAGGAACACTGGGGAAATAGTGGTAGATGAAGGTAATTCTGGTGACGAAGAACCAGGGCAGGTACTGCGCCAGGTAGCCGACTGCGAGGAAAGCAGCTGCTGCATATTCTCTGTGGGACAGGGTGGTCGCAGTATCTGTGGAGCACTCTGTTTGTGTGTGTCCTGTCAGAGAACAGAGAAACGCATTGTTGCGAATTAACAGGTACAGGATGTAAATAAATGCCAGAATACCGATCCACCATACAACAGGATTGCCGAAAGCACTGATTCCCTCTTTGACTGCATCGGTCAGATATCCGGAATAGTACCAGATCGGGCGGACCATAGTGGGCCACTGATACCAGGAAGAGGAATAAGGATGCGTTGCCTCCAGGCCGCTGTGATAGTTGAACATGGAAGTCTGGTTGGTCAGCATACGGTCAAAAAGTCCCGGATGGGAATTGTCTACAAATGGCAGTAGGACAACAGATAGATCACTGCCGGAACCAGCACGAAAAAGGTCAGGCAGAAGTCGATCGTCTTTACCGTATAATCCGGGAATTTCTTTACAATCTGCTGATGCTCCATGCCGTTGGTGCTTTTTCCGGGATGGGCTTTGGCATAGAGGTATTCCCGGTAGCGTCGCAGCAGATGCGCAAAAAACAGCAGTGCCAGTCCACAGCCCGCATAGATACCGGTCCATTTGCTGGCAATTCCCAGTCCCATGCAGATGCCGCATAAGCCCAGAGGCACAAAGGTCTTATACAACGGTGTATCGTAAAAACTCATAGAACAATAGTAGTACATAAAATAGTACATTGCAATCACAAAGAATGTGATATAAACATCGATGGTGGCAATCCTTGTCTGCGTAAAATGCATAAAATCAAAGGCAAACAGGAAGCAGGCCAGAGCTGCCGCAGGAGTATTCCTTGTCATTTTTTTCCCCAGCAGGTAGATAAACGGCAGCATGGCAATGCCGAACAGAGTACCCATGATACGCCAGCCGAAAGGATTCATTCCAAAGATGGCAACACCCAGGGCGATGAAGATCTTGCCCAGAGGCGGGTGGGTATTTTCGTAGGTCGGCAGGCCGTGAAGGAACTCGTAAGCCGTGCGTGCGTGATAGATTTCATCGAAATACATGCTGTTGCGGAAGGAATAGCGTTCCGGGTACAGATCGCTTTCGTCAAACAGTGTAGGGTAGGTATCTGCGTTCAACGGGCGTGTGATGTTGCCATTCGCGTCCAGGAAGACCAGTTCAATCAGAGAGGCATCATTATCCGTCAATGACAGACGCAGATATCTGGTTGTGGCAGACATATCAGAAGTACCGTTTTCTGTGGCCTGTGTCAGCAGATCCTGCAGGGAGACATCCTGCCAGGTGAAGACATTGTTTAAAATGATCTCACCGAGATAAGTCCAGGAGTCTTCGGCATTACTTTTGACATCCATCCCAAAATGTCGCTGGTGCCAGGGAGCCAGATAACTGGCCATAGTCACAGGCAGCGCATCTTCGGGGAATTCCAGCTCGATGGCCTGTAATTCTCCCGACATATCATAAGTTGTTGTCGGAGCTTTGCGGTCTCCCAGATCATAGAGGGCAAAGCAACTGTACAGAATACCGATTGCCAGCAACAGGCACAGATCCGGTTTCGTGAAATGGATTCTCTCTTCGGAAGGAATGGGCTCCAGGGGAGAGAGAAAATATTCTCGAAGTCTTTGTCCGAGTCCTGTGGCAGATCTTGTGGAAGCAGTATGCCCGGAAGCTCTACGGCCTATCGTGGGCTGCGGCTTTGCATTGGTGGCAGTCCCTGTTTCATCGTGAACATAATATTTCCAGATGATCTTATAGAAATAATACAGGCAGCATAACATTCCGGCAGATACCAGCAGAATGATGGGAGCCTTGCGGTCATAATTCTGCGGATCGTAATGGTACAGCACATTGGCGGTGTTGTAAAAATGCAGCACTGCAAATCCACTGAAGCATTTCCAGAGAGGTGTAGAGGGCCGGTACAGGCAGCAGAAAAGCAACAGTGCCAGACCGGGATACATATAACGCTCATGCATACGGACGGAGAACAGGAACATCGTCAGGATGATAAAGGCACCGAGACAGAAATATCTTGAAGGCTCTTTCCGGCAGCGGGCTGCAATAAGGAAGGTAAAGAGTACGATCAGCAGGATCACGATAGTGCCCCAGGTCTTACAGGGCAGGAAGAGGAAAATCGTGTTCTGGTCGACCCAGTTCATTCCTAATAGTCCCCAGAAATTGTAGGCATTGATGGCTGCATATTCATAGGATCCCAACGTTGAAGTATATTGTGAGATCGCAGCGGTTAATCCAAAAGGAGCGCACAGAAGGAGCATCCCGCAGATGACAACCAGACCACCGCACAAATTATAGAAGAATTTCCGCCAGGAAAAATCCTGTAAGAACACATGGTCCCAGATCCCTGCCAGCAGTACCGGCGTGAAGATCAGCATCTGTGGCTTTAACAGGACACCCAGTCCGTAGACAGCATAAGCAGGAAGCAGGTTTCCCTTCATGAGGAACAGGCACATAAGGATGATCATCAGCGTGTATACGGAATCCACCTGTCCCCAGCAGGAAGAATTCAGAATGACCGCCGGCTGGAACAGATACGCAGAGGCAGCAAAGATTCCCTGCAGATCGGAAAAATGCAGCCGCTTTACCGCCTCTCTGTAGAGTAGAAACCCACAGGCAATATCACAGAGAATTGCGGGTAATTTTAACAGTAAAATATGCAGATCGGAATAATAAGGAATCTGCAGCAGAGATCGTAACGCTCCGATCAGATACAATACATACATGAAACCTGGCGGATAGTCCGTAAACATCTCGGCAGAATAGAACTGCCCTGGCCCTAAAGTGAAAATCCGGTCAGCCCAGGCTGCAAAACAGGCGATATCATTACTGAAGCCGTGGGTGGTGTATGCAAGGAGCAGGCGCAGAAGCAGGGCACCTCCAAATACAAGCAACAGAAGAGAACGCCGGCTGCCGGTATTGCGGAAATGAGAACTGTTCTGAAAGCCTGTATAGCAGACACCGCACAAAAGCAGTGAAAGCAGTGCAAAAAGATGTATCATAAGATTTTATTCCCCCAATAGTTTCTTATTTAAAATCATACCTTAAAAATATCAAAAAATGACTCTTTCGTAAAGACGAATGCGGAAAAATAAGGTATAATCATTAACAAATTATAACGATTCTTGCAGGAAGGGGAAACTGGCATGAAAAATAAAAAAGCGGAAAATGCGATCACAGCAGTGCTGGCGGCAGCGGTACTGGTGACCGGAGGAATGAGTCTGCATTCTTATCTGTCAGAGCAGAGAGCAAAAAATGAATACGATGCCATCCGCCAGGAGGTGGTGGCAGAGCCTGCGGCGGGGGAAACACAGGAAGAGATTGCGGAGAAAAATTATCCGGAGCTGCAGATCGACTTTGCCGAACTTATCAGGACCAACCAGGATTTTCGTGGATGGCTCTATTTCCCGGTATTGGACATCAGTTATCCGGTGGTACAGGGGGAGGACAATGACTATTATCTGAAGCATTCCTTCGAGGGGGAGAGTGTGAATGCTGGATGCATTTTCATGGACTGTGGGGCTTCAGCAGACTGGTCAGACAGGAATACCTTTGTATTCGGACATAATATGCGGGATGAGAGCATGTTTGGGGCTTTTAAAAATTTGCTGAAGGGGACGGCAAGCTGCGAGGAGAATCCTTACTTCTATATATACACGGAAGATAAAGTCTACATTTATGAGATTTTTTCCTATTATGAAACAAAGAGTACCAGTGACCGTTTTGCCACGTTTACCTCAGATGCCTCCTATGATGATTATGTGCAGTGGGCCACGGAACATTCCCTGTATGCTTCAGATGCAGACTTAAGTGACAGGGGAAATATCGTATCCCTATCTACCTGCTACGGCTCATCCGGTACAAAAAGGCGGGCTCTGATCCATGGAGTCCTGACAGAAACGGCTGTATACTAAGGCTTATGTTACAAAAATAGCAAATGATACTGAAAAGATCAAAAATATAATAAAAATCTGAACCTTTTTTGAAATAGCGCCAGTCTTAATGATTGTAAAGAGGAACGAAAACGTTTAAAGACGTTGAAACACGCAGTTTCATTGAGGGAGAAATCAGATGAGCAGATTGAGCAGGTATGTAAGGGAAAAAGTGGTAAAGGTTCTGGTGACAGCACTGGTTATAGGTTCTGTTGCAGGGAACGAAGGGATTGCTGTGCAGGCAGCAGGTGCGGATTTAAATGATCCATTTTCATTTGTATTATATACAAATGAATTTGTATCCTCAAATCTGGACCATATTGAGGGAAATGCCGCAATTAGAGAATTAAAGGTTTCCATGGTAAGCTATGGGGGAAAATCTTATCTGGGAGATCTTTCTGCTCCGAATCAGATTCTTAAATATACAGCGTCAGGCAGAACAGACGAAAAGGAACTGATAATTCCGCTTACTAATTCTGACGGAACACAGAACTCTGTTGAGCGGGAAGTGACTGGACAGGGTTATAATATTATAGCTGGTGAAAATAAATTATATACTGGAAATCTTCTGAAGAACTGTGAGGTATGGGATACAGATATTGCATCTGAGATCAGCAATGTCCTGGCAGGTAATATGGTACAGAAAAGCAACGACTTGTATGCTTTGGCGGATGAAAATAACGATACACAACTGGTATTGAATGTAACAAGTGCTGAGTTAAATACCAGGATGGAAGACTATGACAAAGAGATCACCGGCGCAGCTTTTTATGGAAAAACAGTTGTGGTAAATGTAAGTGATTCCGGAACTGTGAATATTACCGGCTGGATGAATGCGCATGGTGCAAAAAAGCAAGCATTGGAACATCAGCTGTGGGCAGACAGAATTATTTGGAACTTTGGCAATGCAACAGAAGTTAATGTAAATTCTATTTTCGGATATATTTTGGCTCCGAATGCAACTGTCTATAATGGCGGAACTGTTGTCGGAGGCATCATAGCGGATAAGTATAAGCAGGGTGGAGAGATTCACTGTCCGTGCGAACCGGATGAGCCGGAACCTACGCCTACGCCGACGGTACCGGTAGTAACCGAGGAACCTACACCAACAGCAACACCAACAGCAACACCTGACACCCCGGATGAACCCGATACTCCGGATGATACACCAGATGATCCCGGCACCCCGAATGATCCCGGTACCCCGGCAGATCCCGGCACACCGGCCGGTGGAATCCCGGATACCCCGCAGGTACTTGGTGCAAGACGCCGCAGAATGGTGACCATCGAGGATGAGACAGTTCCCTTGGCGGACAGAGCAGTCCTCGGAGCATCCAGACGACCGCAGACCAGCGATGACTCCGATGCCTGGAATCTGGGCTTTGCCTTTTCCCTGACGAGTCTGGGAGCATGGCTTGTTCTTAAGCGAAAAGAACATTAAACAGGAACGGAACGACAGCCGATCTTAGCTGTAAAAGTATAAAAGGATCAGAATCTTGAAAAATTTTTCAAATTCTGGTCCTTTTTTCCATTTGGCGCAGTCTTCCTTATTAGGAGAGTAAAAAGAAGTAATAAAAACAGAAATACTGGTTTTGAGGGGAAACAGAAATGAAGTTAAAAAACGTAATACAGACCAAACTGGCAAAAACTCTGGTAGCGGCACTGATGATCGGCAGCATCTCCAACACCGGATTTACGGTACAGGCGGAAGAAGCAACGCAGAATGAGCAGAACGATGTTGTTGAAATGGCAAGTGTAAGCGGAAACGACAGCGTTGTTGCTGTAAAAGAGAAAACCTATCCCACCATCAAAACGGTGATTCTTGCTGGAGGCACCATGGCAAAATATGTGGGAGGACAGGTAGCCAGCCCCAACGTATGGCCCAATAATTACAAGCCGGCAAACGGAGATTTTTCATTGTTTGCAGGTCATAAGATGACTTTGGATGATGCTGAAACCTTTAAATATCTTTCTGTGGATAATACAGGTGTAGATGCCGAAGGAAAGTTAACCGGAAGTAACGGAGCAAGCTGGCAGTGCGTTGGATTCGTAGCATTAGATGTAAACAAATATTCTGACTGCAAGCCCGCAGATTTGTTACACTATGTTTATTACGGTGGAGACAGCGAAGGCACTTCCTATTATAAAGAAAACTGCGGAAAAACCCTTGAGGATGTAAAACAGTATGTGAATGACAACAACGGCGTCTTGTATGGTGAAAATGTAACGGAAAGTTTTATGGATCAGTTGCTCACCACTGGTCGGTCCTTCAGTGGAGTCACCATTGCCACGGTATGGTATGTGACCACACCCACAGAGACCTGGATCAATTATGACGGATACGATTACAGGATTCCCGGGGTATCCGCAGTAGATTATTATGAATATCCCACGGGAACGGTAACTTTTGAACAGAATGAGAACGGCGCAGTGTTCCATTATATTTCCGAAGGTATTACCATTACTACAACTCCGGAACTGGAACAGCATTGGGAAAGCGGCACCGGCAGGGTGACCTATGATGCAACGATCACCATTACGATCCACAGCAATGCCCCGGACAAGGTAAGAATCAATCTGTCCGATGCCATCGGTTATCTGAACGGTACCGTGGCAGGAGGAAATGCGGCAGAGCCCGGAGATACCCTGTACTACAACATAAAGCTGGTAAATGAGAGCAATAAGGAGTATCAGTATGATCCTGCAAAGGCCACGATCGGTACGATCCCGGCGGCGCCTAAGGCAGGAGAGAAAGTAACGGTTCTGTCCAGTGGTTTTGAAGGTTATGAGATCGGTGAAGTGGGAGCGTTCTGTACATTGCCCCGCCGTATTTTAAATGCTCCGTTACGGGATCTCGGAATCACCGCAGGCAAGGTTACGGATGCGATTGTCGGAGAGGCTCTTTTGAAAAAAGGATATGGCAGCGAAGAAATGAAGCCGGAAGAGGTTACGCGGAGCTGCCTGGCACAGTATTACTTAGACTGGTTCAACAATACTTCCAGAGAAGAAGGAAATAAGGTCTACGGCTTTTCAGAACTTACGGCAGAGGAACTGGCAATCCTGACCAACGGAACCGCCGATACCACAGTAGCGGAGAGCTGTTCTGCAGTAGCAGATGCTTTATATTACACGACATATCATAATGTATATACTTTTGACGGTGAAGGTCTGTATGACCGGATGCTGAAAAACGGACAGGAAGGTTCCTATGCAGATACTCTGGTATCCGACCTGTTAAAGGACGGAGAAGTGAAGATCACCACTAACCTTAACGGTGTGTTGGCCAACAACGGCTATCAGATGACCAGATACGGCTTCGGAATGCAGTTTGAATTGTCCAGAGAGCCGGAGGTTACTCCGCCCGTGACTACCAGCCCGGAACCTACTCCCAGTGCTACTCCGGAGCCTACGCCGACAGGCACACCGGATACCACACCCACGACGCCGACCACTACTCCGACCGCACCCCCGGATACTCCGGACGATTCGGATGATTCCGATACCCCGGATACTCCCGGTACACCGTCTGAGCCGGCAACCCCGGTAACACCTCAGGTGCTTGGTGTAAGACGTCAGCGGGTTGTAAGCATTACCGATGATCCTACACCATTGGCGGACAGAGCAGTCCTGGGAGCTTCCAGAAGACCCAGGACCGGCGATGATTCCAATACATGGAATCTGGGCTTTGCCCTTTCCTTGACAGGGCTGGGAGCATGGCTTATTATTAAGAAAAAGCAATCATAACGAATAAACATATATTTACTATAAACAATCAAGGAAAGAAGAGGTAGAACAAATGAAAAAAAGATGGATGAGTCTTGTTCTGACAGTCATCATGGTGCTGAGCCTTGCAGGCTGCGGCAAGAGTACAGAATTATCCTCTGTAAGCCGTGATCCTGCCACGGATGACGGAACTGTCTGGTTCGATGAAGAGGCAGTGGCACTGGCGGGTTCTGTGAGAAAAGCCGGTATGAGTGAAGCTGAGCTGGCCCGTGCAGATGAACTTCGTGCCATGGCTATCGATGCGTTGGATATTGTAAACGCGAAGAGAGCAGAGAACGGCCTGGCAACACTGAACTGGAGCAACGGTCTGGAGTCCTGCGCTATGGTAAGAGCAACCGAAGCAGCTTCCAAGTTCTCCCATACCAGACCCAACGGTAAGGACTGGTACACAGTGAACAGTGAACTGATGTGGGGCGAGAATCTGGCGAAGGGCTATGATTCCGCACAGAGTGTAGTAGATGCCTGGATGGCTTCTCCTACACACGCAGCGAATATCCTGGCAGACGATTTTACCACCTGCAGCATTGCGGTCTATGAGACCAATGGCAAGCTGTATTTTGCCCAGGAGTTCGGCTATTAACAGGGTATTTCTTATCATGAGGGGATAGAGAGATAAATGACAGGAGAGAGTTGATATTCTTAACGGAATATTAACTCTCTTTTTGGGCTTCAAAAGATAGAAAATTTTTCTGAATCATGGTAAAATAAAATCAACATATAAAATTAAGTATCTCTGCAGAAGATCACTGTTCCAAAATGAAGGAAATGCATGGGATATCCGGGCGCTGCCGGACAAGTGGTCACTTCACAGAGTACAGGAAAATAAAGCATATAATAAAAATGCAGCGCAGAAATGAGGACATATGAGTACAAAAGCATCACAGAAGGGCACAAAGGGGCAGACACCCGGCATGACGACGATCCGGGAACGTCTGCAGAAGGCAATCAGCAGGCTGGTAGTGTTCTCGATTATTCCGTTGGTCATCCTTACCGTGATCCTGAATCTGTTCAGTACCATGAGAACACTGGAAGGCGATATGCTGGTGGTGGCAGAGATCTCTGCAGACCGTATCAAAGAGGAACTACGGGTGACAACAACGATCGTATCCGAACTCGGATGCAGCTATCAGCTGTCTTCTCCAGTATTTACCCAGGAGCAGAAGCAGCAGTATATCAACCAGCGTGTGGAAGCTTATGGAATGGTCAGAGGCAAGCTGATCGGCGCCAACGGTATCTGTGCTTATGACGGAACCGATTATAGTGACCGTGATTATTTTAAGAGATCCATGCAGGGAGAGGTCGTGGTATCGGATCCCGTGATTGCAAAGACAGACGGTAAGCTCAGCGTTATCATTTCCGCACCCGTATATGCAGACGGAGATAAGAATGGTGATATTGTCGGCGTGGTATTCGTTGTGCCGGATCCGGAGTTCTTAAATGATATTGCTGCGGCAGTCTCTGTCAGTAAGAATTCCGAGTGCTATCTGTTGGGAGAAACAGGTATCACCATTGCTCACTGTGATTCTGCGATTGCCCAGGAGCAGAAGAGCAACATTGAACTGTCCCAGACAGACAGATCTTTGCGGGGAATTGCAAAGGTAGAGCAGAAGATGATGACCGGAGCAACCGGATATGGCACTTATATGAAAGGCGGAACCTTCACAATACAGGCTTATGCACCAATAGAAGGAACCAATGGATGGAGCGTGGCAGTAAATGCACCACTGACAGATTTCCTTGGTTCTACCGTTGTATGTATTGTCATTGGTGTAGCAATAGGTGCTGCAGCTTTATGTTTCAGTGTGCGCAGGGCAAAAAAGATCGGTCAGGCGATCGGTGAACCGGTGGCAAAGTGTACCGAGAGATTACGTCTGTTGGCTGAGGGCGATCTGCATACTCCGGCACCAGTGATCCGGACACAGGATGAGACACAGATCCTGGCAGAGGCTACCGCCGCATTATCCGGTAACCTGCAGAAAGTGATTGGCGATGCGGATTATCTTTTGGGAGAGATGTCACAGGGCAATTTTGCACTGACTACAGGTTGCGCAGAAGCCTATGTGGGAGACTTCCAGGGACTGTTGGAATCTATCCGTAAGCTGAACCATAAGCTCAGTGAGACACTTAATGAGATCAAGACGGCAGTGGGACAGGTATCTCTGGGGGCAAACCAGATGGCAGATGCTGCCCAGGGACTTGCGGAGGGTGCTACCGACCAGGCCGGTTCCGTAGAGGAACTGCAGGCTACCATCACGAATGTAACCGAGATCGTGGAGAAGAATGCCAAGGCACTGGGAGGTTCTTACCAGAAGGCTATGGATTACCAGCAGCAGGCGAAGGACAGCGGAGAGGAAATGAAGGGTCTGACGGATGCCATGCAGCGGATCAACGATACTTCCAGGCAGATCAGCGATATTATCGGTGAGATTGAGGACATCGCATCCCAGACGAATCTGTTGTCCCTGAATGCAGCCATTGAGGCAGCCAGAGCAGGAGAGGCCGGAAGAGGCTTTGCAGTGGTTGCGGATCAGATTCGTAAGCTGGCAGATGACAGTGCACAGTCTGCGGTACATACCAGAGAATTGATTGAGACTTCCCTGCAGGAGATTGAGCATGGCAACCAGATCACGGACAAGACAGCCGAAGCATTGCAGAAGGTCGTGGAAGGCATTGAGGATCTGGCCAACGAGTCCAAGAAAGCCATGGAAGAATCCAAGGCACAGGCAGATGCCATGATGCAGATTGAACAGGGCATTGAACAGATATCCACAGTGGTGCAGAACAACTCTGCGACCGCAGAAGAAACTTCTGCCACCAGTGAGGAATTGTCTGCGCAGGCCACCAACATGAACGAGCTGACCGCAGCATTCCAGTTAAGAGATTAAAATGTACGATGATTCGGTGTAATGAATTCTGAAGATATGACATACAATGCTTAATAGAAACAAGCATTGGAGGCAGCCGTGTTCGAAAAACAGAATATACAGGAAACCGTAAATGAACTGAAAAGTGACGCAGTGAAGGGCCTTACCGATGGTGAGGCCTTTCGTCGTTTACAGCAAAATGGCAGAAATGAAATGAAAGCTGCCAGAAAAAAGACGAAAATACAGCTTTTTCTGGAGCAGTTAAAGGACCCGCTGATCTACATATTATTGATCGCAGCTGTGGTATCCGTCTTTCTGGGGGAGCTCAGTGATGCCGTGATCATCGGCACTGTGGTAGTGGTCAATGCCCTGGTGGGCATGCTGCAGGAGGGAAAAGCCCGAAAGGCACTGGAAGCGTTGAAAAAGCTGACCAGTCCACAGACCATTGTGATCAGGGAAGGTATCCGTCAGGAGATTCCGGCGGCGGAACTGGTGACGGGCGATCTGGTAGACCTGGAGGCAGGGGCACAGGTACCTGCGGATATACGGCTGACCAGAAGCTCCAATCTGCAGGTAGAGGAATCCGCCCTGACCGGAGAATCGGTACCTGTGGAAAAAGATGCGCTGTTTCTGGCAGACTGCAGACACGAGATTCCATTGGCTGAACGGGTCAATATGGTATATATGTCTACTGTGGTGACCCATGGCCACGGAGAAGGAATCGTGACAGCTACGGGCATGGCCACGGAGATCGGCAGGATCGCCTCCATGATCACAGATGCGGAAGAGGAAATGACACCGTTACAGAAACGTCTGGGGGATATGGGAAAGCTTCTGAGTATTTTATCGCTGGGAGTATGTGCGGCATTGTTTCTGCTGGCGGTATTTCAACACAGAAATATTCCGGAAATGCTGCTGGTGGCGATTTCCCTGGCGGTGGCTGCGGTGCCAGAAGGTCTGCCGGCAGTGGTGACGATCTGTCTGGCATTGTCAGTGACCAGAATGGTCAAAGTACATACGATCATCCGCAGACTGCCTTCCGTTGAGACTCTGGGAGCGGTCAGCGTGGTCTGCTCGGATAAGACCGGCACACTGACCCAGAACCGGCTCACGGTGGAAAAATGCTGGTGGTATGATGTGCTGGAGGATGCTGCCGGCAGCAATGGCAGGGGAGAATCCCGATGCGTACAGGAGATGCTCCGGGGAATGCTGTTGTGCAACGATGCTTCCCTGCAGGGAGAGCAACGGATCGGAGATCCAACGGAACTGGCGCTCTTAGACTTCGGAGAGAAGATGGGGATGCATAGAGAACGTCTGGAGAAGCAGTACCCCCGCTATGATGAAAAGCCTTTCGATTCGGACCGGAAGATGATGACGACCTATCACAGAATCCCGAAAAACGGAGGGCATAAGGGAAGCATTGCCTATACGAAGGGGGCACCGGATGTGATCGTACAGCACTGCACTCATATTTTACAGGACGGAAGAAGTGTGCCAATGACAGCCGGACAGAGAAAAAGGATCAGTGAGGTTGTAGAACTCATGAATTCCCTGGCGCTTCGGACACTGGCGGCAGCACAGAGCGGAAACACTCCCGGGTGTGGGGAAGAAGGTATGACATTCCTGGGAATCGTGGGGATGCGTGATCCTGCCAGACCGGAGGCGGAGGAAGCGGTGGAGATTTTCCGCCGTGCAGGTGTATCTACAGTAATGATCACCGGGGATCATGTGGATACCGCCTATGCCATTGCCAGACAGCTGGGGATTGCAGGGCATCGCAGTCAGTGTATTACAGGGGAAGAACTGAATCATCTGGATGATGCTTCTTTTGCCAGGAGGATCAGGAATATCAGGGTTTATGCCAGAGTGACTCCGGCCCAGAAGGTACGGATCGTGAAGGGGCTGCAGCAGAATGGGGAGATTGTGGCCATGACAGGGGATGGTGTGAACGATGCTCCTTCTCTGAAAGCAGCAGATATCGGTGTAGCCATGGGAACCGGCGTGGATGTGGCTAAACAGGCGGCGGACATGATATTGACGGATGATAATTTTGCAACGATTGAAAAGGCAATCGAGGAAGGCAGAGGCGTCTATGAAAACATCCGCAAGTCGGTGATATTTTTACTGTCTTCCAATCTCGGGGAACTGATGACCATGTTCGCAGCAGTGGCTCTGGGGCTGGCTTCCCCTCTAAAATCCAGTCATATACTGTGGATCAATCTGATCACGGATTCCCTTCCGGCGTTGGCACTGGGAGTGGATAAAAATGACGGAAAAAGCCTGATGCGCTGTCCTCCAAGAAAAGCAGCGGAGAGTCTGTTCGCCCGGGGCGGAATGGCCTGTACCTTACTCTATGGAGCGCTGATCACCGGTATCGGTCTGGCGGCATTTCTGGTATTGCCCTGTGGGATCCTGGCAGGCAGGGGAGAACTGTCCTGGAATCTGTCTGACTGGGTAGAGGGACTTCGTGAATTACTGTCCCGGGAAAAAATACTTGCCCGATCCCAGACTTATGCTTTTACAGTACTGGGAATGTGCCAGCTGTATCATGCAGTGGGAATGCGGGATATGCAGAAGTCCGTATTTGCCATGAGACCCTGGGATAATCCGCTGATGGTGTTGGCCTGTGTTATTGGATTTGCGCTGCAGTTTGCGGTAACGGAAGTACCGTTTCTCATCGGAGCGTTCGGAACCTCCCATCTGTCCGGACAGGAATGGCTGCTATTGAATGTACTGGCAGCATTTCCACTGCTGGCTCATGAGCTGGTAGTGATGTTACGGAAGTGAGTACGCTTATCCGGGCTTACCGACGATTCAGAACGATAATTCGCCCTATAACTTCAGGCAGATATTCTTGCGTATGCAAGCATCTGCCGAATACCCTGCCTGAAGCTACATGGCTCTGAATAGTCGTAATATTCAGAACCCCATTCGCCACATAAATATAGCCAGAGGATCTTACGAATGCAAGCATTCGACGTTCCTCCGGTTATATTTACGTGGCTCTGAATATTTACAAAAAGTTAACATTTTCCTTGTATGGAGTTTATAGTCAATAGTTACAATAAAATTGACAAATAACTTTCATGGGAGGGCAATGTGATGAAAATTATCAGAAAAACAGCGATTGTTATGCTTCTCTGCCTCTATTTTCTGACATATGGTGTATTGCCGCAGGTACAGGCCGCAGGTAAAGACGCTCCTGTGATCGTGGTAGCGCATCGGGCGGGGGCAAAAGTAGCTCCGGAGAACACGGTGGCGGCCCTGGAACAGGCCATCCGGGATGGAGCGCCTATTGCAGAGATTGATGTGCAGCAGTTGTCGGACGGAACCCTGATCGTTATGCATGACAGTAATTTTAAACGGACCACAGGAGAGGATATCTGCGTATGGGATGCGGAGGCAGATGCTCTCAAAACCCTGGAAGTGGGCAGCGGTTTTTCGGCAGCATACCGGGGAGAACAGATCCCGACACTGGAAGAAATGCTTGCCTGTGCCAGAGGCAGGATCACTCTGATGATCGAACTGAAATATACCGGACAGGAGGATGCACTGGAGGAAAGCGTGCTGACTCTGCTGCAGGACTATGATATGGTGGATGAGTGTATTATAGGCTCCATGAACAAGGGAATCCTGCAGAAAATGAAGGAGCTGGAACCGGGGATTTCAACAGTTTTTATTGCCCATGATCTGGAAGAAGAGGATTATGAGCTGGACTATGCCGACAGCTATAGCATCGAGGGGAGAAATCTTACAGTGGATATGGTAGATGCCATTCATTACTGCGGAAAGTCGGTATACGGGTGGACAGCCAATACTTCCGGTGCCATGCTTCGGATCGTAAACTGTGGGGCGGACGGTGTGATCACGGATGATGTGAGATTATTACAGACATTTTTGAGAGAACAGGCTTGCCGTAAAGCGTTTGCAAGTGTATACTGATTAGTTATAAAGAGGGGAAGAATACGGAAGCAGGTTGGTGTATATGAGTAAAATATGGGAATTTTTCGAGAATCTGGGTGAATATGTATATGTGGCAGATGCAGAGACTCATGAATTGATATATATGAACAAGAAGACTCTGAAGAGCTATGGATTTCAAAGTCTTGAAGAGATCATCGGGTTAAAGTGTTATGAGATATTGCAGGGAAATTCTCTGCCCTGTGGCATGTGTAATAATGAACAGTTAAAGCCGGGTTTTTTTAAGGAATGGGAATATTACAATCCGCTGCTGCGAAGAGAACTTCATATCAAGGACACACTGGTAGAAGAAGACGGGAGAAAATACCGTATGGAAATCGCCATAGATTGTGGCAATCTGAATGGGAGAGGGCACAAATCCGAAGATTACCGTAATATGGAGGTTGCGTTGAATGAAGCCATCCGTGTGGCACAGCGGCAGGAGAGCATGGATCAGACATTGCAGGTGCTGCTGGAATTCGTCGGAAAGAATCTGGAAGCGGGACGGGCCTATATTTTTGAAAAGGATGACCACGATCATGACCACAATACATACGAATGGGTAGCCAAGGGAGTCGCACCGGAAAAGGATACCCTTCAGGACCTACCGCCGGAGATCTGTGCGGAATGGTATCGGAAGTTTGATGAGAATCAGAGTTTTGTCACAGAGAATCTGGAAGAAATGAAAGATGTGGATCCGCAGATGTATGAAGTTCTGGTAAGACAGAATATTCATTCCCTGGTGGTGGTTCCGCTTTATGATGATGGGAAAGTAATCGGCTTCTACGGAGTAGACAATCCTTCGACCAGATATTTTGAATTTGTGTCGGAGATGCTGCAGATCATGGGACACTTTATCGTATCGTCCCTGAAGCAGAGAAATCTGGTACGGGAGCTGGAAGTGATGAGCTATTCGGATCCGCTGACGACATTGGGGAACCGTTATGCTATGGAGAGGTACATTGAGCAGGTGGACCATACCGAGCCCATCGGCGTGGTATACTGTGATATTACAGGATTAAAACGGATCAATGACAGTGAAGGACATTCCGCCGGAGACCGCCTGATCCGCAGGTGCTGTGACTGCCTGAAACGTGTATTTGAGGGAAATGGAATGTTCCGTATCGGCGGAGATGAACTGGTGTTCTGTGCACTGGAATTTCTGAAAAGGAATTCTATCAAAAGGTGGAGGAATTAAAAACAGAGCTGGCAGCTCATGATGTCTCCATGGCAGTAGGAGCAGCGGTGAACACTCTGGAAGCCGTGGGAAAGGATCATTTACTGACGGAGTCCGAGAGACGGATGTATCAGGACAAGGCAGAATACTATCGCAGTACAGGGCTGGACCGCAGAAAGATCTGAGAATGGAAATCCCCAAAGCTATTTTGAAAGTTTATATGTTGAGAATTTCTATCAGGCAGTTCCCTTGACGGGAACTGCTTTTTTCTATATTATTTATATAGGTTAGCTACAACTAACTCAATGACTTTTGGATGGCAGGAGGTGAAGCGCTGATTGAGTCAGGAAACGTGGGAGATCCTGTGTGAAATGGAAGCAGACGATGTGGAACTACAGTTGGCTTTGCAGTGTGCACCGCTGATCACGGGACTTAAGATTTCCAATCTGCTGACGATTTCCCCGGAAGGCTTTACACAGGTGGGAAGGATCGTTGAAGGCAGTGTGCTTTCCCTGTATCCCTTGTTGGAGACAGAGGAGAAAATGGTAATACTGTTGTATCGGGAAGACCGGCTGGAAAAGTATCTGAAAATGCCGCAGGTAAAGAAACTGCTGCGGGAGGCAGGGTACGAATCCGATCGACTGGAGGATATTTTGCCGGTATTTTGCGATCGTTATGAAACCTATACAGAGAGAGGGAAGCCGTTCCCCCACGAACTGGGATTGCTGTTAGGATATCCCCCGGAGGATGTGGAAGGATTTATCAGACATCAGGGGAAGAACAGCCTCTGCACCGGTTATTGGAAAGTATATGCGGATAAAGAAGGAAAACAGAGACTTTTTGAAAAATATGAATATGCCAGGGAAAATTTGATCCAGCTGTTGCATTATGGATTAAAGATGACAGAAATCATAGATATCTGCGGATGTACCGCAGCATAGAAACAGGCACGGAAAGGTGCGGAAGGGAAGGAAAAATAAATGGATAAGATTTATGTAGTATTCTGGACACAGGGTGGTAACACCCAGGCTATGGCAGAGGCCATCGGAGAGGGTATCCGGGAAGCCGGGAAGGAAGCGGAGGTAGTATTTGTGACCGGCGCCAACCTTGACGAACTAAAGGCTGCTCCCAAGTTTGCACTGGGCTGTCCCGCGATGGGAGCGGAAGTCCTGGAGGAATCCGAGATGGAGCCTTTTGTATGTGATGTGGAAGGCTTTGCTTCCGGCAAAAAGATCGCACTGTTCGGTTCCTATGGCTGGGGAGACGGTGAGTGGATGAGAGACTGGACCACCCGTATGGAAGCAGCAGGAGCTACTGTGTTGAACGGTGAGGGCCTGATCTGCCATGAGACACCGGACGGGGATGGCCTGTCAGAGTGTAGAGAACTTGGCAAACAGCTGGCAAACGCATAAGGTATCTGAAAGCAAATAAGACAACATAACAAAAAGATTCATTCCCCGGGTGGAGAGTGAATCTTTTTGCTATATGTATGTGCTATGCTTTTTTGCTGCCACATAAATAATAGCGTTCCTGTGCCACGGTCTCGGGAACCGGAATATTACCGTTTTGCAGCTTTCGGGTCAGAACATCCAGATGATGTAAGCCTTGGGCTACCTTGATCTTACGGCGATCCAGAAGATCGGCATACAACGGGTTCTGAGCCAGTGTATTGCAAATATCCTCAGGGAACGGGCAGTAGGTGAACATGATCTGACGGGCTACTTTGTTCAGTCTCGGGGAACCGGCACCTTCGAAGAGCACCCAGATCATATAATCCCTTACGAACATTTCCTTGAAACTGTTCTTGGCACGCTGCAGGCTGGATTTTACCTTTTCCTTGGCCTCTGTACTCAGATCATGGTTCTTGCGGTAGAACTGGATATAATCGAAATATTCACTGGTCAGGGAACTGATGGAGACATCGTTCCAGCGGTTACCCTGGACTCTCTTGCACAGCTCCCAGCGGAATTCACCGGTCAGGTGGGTGAAAGTCGTCTTCAGATCCTCCAGATGGAAAATGGAGAAGACCATACGACCGGGGCTGTTACGGCGCTTGCCCTCAATTTCCTGCCACATGACACCGCGGATACCGACGTTGGGCATCAGGATGATGTCCGGCAGATATTCCAGATGAATTGTCTCCTTACCCATGACATCTATGTGCTCCATATCCAGACTTTCTCTATAGAATGCCGTGTAATCTACCCGGCGGATCTCCTCGAGAATCTGGGAGACACGGGAAACGGTGACATAGGAGCTTTCCAGATCCTTCAGCACATCATCTGCGCAGAACAGCGGACAGAAAGTAGTGATCCGTCCGAAGGTGATCTTGTTGACCTGAGGGAACATATTCCGGAGCTCGTAATTGACCTTGGCCATGGGATTGTTCTCCAATGCCTTGAGCTCTGCATCCGTAATATTGCCACCGACCTTTTGTTTGTGAATATAATCGGAATAATCCTGGTCAAATTCGTTCCGGCTGGGAGATTTCTTCCCGCGGAAGATGGCCATCAGCCAGTCATAAAAGGTATAGACACCGATATCGCTGTGATCCGACATGGCTTCTGCCATGCGGTACAGGGTGACTGCATTTTTCAGACCGGCCAGCTCCTCATCCACATAACCGAAATACAGAAACATTTTGACCGGCATGGGAATGTTCGGCTGTTCCAGCGTCTGGGTGAACAGGAGGGAGTAGAGCAGATAAAATTCTTCGGTCAGCTGTCTGCGTAAAAGAGCGACATCCTGATCCTGGGAAGCCCGGTCGGACAGCAGCTTGTAAGCGTGGACATGCTGACGGAAGCTGGTCACGGTATCCAGATCCGAACCGGCGTAATCCAGAATAGTGTTCAGCGATCCGGCAAGCTTGCCAAGGATCTCGGAATCTCCGGAAGAACCTGCCTCAGCGGAATCATTGGATTCCATGAGATTCAGGCTGCTCTGGAAGGTCTGGGATCTGGAGGCAAACAGTTCCTGATCGATGAAGGACAGATCGCCGGCCTTAGAAAGCATACGGTGAATGCGGTCGTAGACCGCCTTGCTGTCTTCATTATCCTGTCCCAGTTTATAGAACAAAGAAGTATAAAAATCAAAAAGATCGTTGCCGGATTCCCGGAAATAGAAGGAACCGACCTGCTGCAGATAGTGGAACTGTTCCTCCAGGCTCTGGTAAGTACGGCGGAAGTCCAGACTTCCCTTACGCAGCATACCAATGGACAGATCCGACTCCTGTACCAGGATCCGGTAATTGTCCGAAGCCAGGATCCTGCTTAAGCCCATGTAATAGCCGTTCAGCCAGATGTCCGGTGAATCATCCCCAAGAAAAGCATTCAGCTCATCGAAATGTTCCAAGGATCTCGCCTGCAGACGGTAACGGCTACACAGTGTATTGTAGGTGGCAATATCATCTGTCAGAGTACGATACAGCTCACTGCAGTTCAATTCCGAAATGGAACTGCGGTTCAGCAGAATATTGATCTGACGGAAACAGGACAGACAGAACAGACGTGCTACGTCCGGGTGCTTCTGTAGAATATCATTCAGGGAATCCAGACTGGTCAGGGGATACGTCAGGATCGTTGTATCCTCCAACGTGGTATAGCCCAGCAGATGGATCTCGGAGCAGATCTCACAGATACTGATCACGTCTCCCTTTCCCAGAGTATAAGAGCCGCCGGGATATGATACATCTACTTTACCGTTGGTAATCAGATGCAATGCAGTCATGGGCTGCCCATAGCTATATATAGTTTTCCCCTTCTCCAATACGATTCCAGCCATTCCAATACCTCGTCTTATCATACAAATATTTAATACACATTATACACCATAATACCAACAATTTTCTACTGTACTTTTGATAGAAATGTGATAAAATAAAACTACATATGTGTCACTTTTACATTGACAGACGAAAAAAGCGATGTTTTCGGTAGAAAACGGTACATGGAAAGGTATATTGGGGTTATGGAACAGAGCAGTGAATACAGAGAGCAGTTGCTGGAATCATATAAGCAGGCAGTGAGGCCGTTACTTCCCTACCTGCCCTGGCTGGAGCAGAGCGCCGGCAAGAGAGCCAGCTCTATCTACAGCGGACAGGATATCGGAGTGAATTCCGTGTCTTTTCCGGTATATGACGGGACTCTCCTGAATTTCGTCAGGGAAGCGACGAAAAGTCCCCTGATGGATCGCAACTATGCCTATGTATACACAAGACACCGGATCCGCACTCATCAGGAGGAGCGGGATATTATTCAGAAAGCAGGATGGAAGGAATGGGATATCCTCAGAGGAATCCTGTCAAAATATGTCTTAGGCGGCAGAACAAAGGGAAATCTGTGGAGCGAGGCGGTATCGGAGCAGATCTTTTATCTGGTACTGAAACAGATGCAGGAGATCATTGAATTCTGGGATAAGACACCGGCGAACGGAAAGCTTTGAGTGGGGAAAGGCAGGATAGATCCATGGGAGAAAAATCAGTACAGAAAAAGCGATATATCGTAGAGAAAGCAAGAGAAGTATTTGTGGAGAAGGGCTTCAAAAAAGTAACGATGAAGGATATTGTAGAGGCCTGCGACATCAGCCGTGGCGGACTCTATTTATATTTTGAGAATACCAGTCAGATCTTCATGGAAGTGCTGCGCATGGAGAGTGAGGAGGCGGATGACGTATTTTCCGACAGTATTACGGAGGATGCTACCGCAGCGGATATCCTGCTTCTGTTTTTAAAGGAGCAGAAGAAAGAGCTTCTGCGCAAGAAGAATACACTGACGCAGGCTACCTATGAATTCTATTTTGAAAACGAACTGCCCAAGAGAGACAATATTTTAAAAAAGCAGTTTGATTCCGCAGTGAAGATCATTGAAAAACTGATCGAGGCAGGTGTGGATAACGGAGAGTTTATCTGCGAGGACTGTGAGGGAACTGCGAGAAATATTATGTTTGTGCTGGAAGGACTGAAGATTTCGGCCCAGACCATCGGCGTGACGGCGGAAGCGGTGGATCGTGAGATCCTGTATCTGTTGCGCGGATTGGGTGTAGAAGATTAATAAGACAACGGGTGATGATGCTTCAGGGAAAGTTTCCTGAAGCATTTTCTGTGTAGAAAAGCTGCAAAGAGATAAAGAGAGGGAAAAGGTAAGTATGACAGAAACGATCATCAGCATGGAACTTCCGGCGGGAGGACATCTGGCAATCCGCAGGAACCGGATCCGTCCGGAGGGAGAAGAACGGAATTTATCCAGAATCAGTCTGGTGTCCGGCATCCACGGGGATGAACTGGAGGGACAGTACATCTGTTATGAGACGGCGCGAAGAGTAAAAGAGCATCCGGAGTATTTGAAAGGAATCGTAGATATCTATCCGGCATTGAATCCGCTGGGAATCGACATGGCCAGCCGGACGGTGCCGAGACTGGATATGGATATGAACCGTATGTTTCCGGGAGACGCATCGGGGGATATGATGGAGCGGATCACGGCAACTGTGGTGGATTCCCTGATCGGATCCGATATTTGTATCGATCTGCACGCCAGTGATATTTTTGTGCGTGAGATCCCACAGGTACGACTCAGTGAAGATTTTGCGGAGGCACTGCTTCCCTATGCGAAAATGACCAATGCCGACATGATCTGGATGAATGCCACTGCCACGGTGCATGAATCGACGCTGGCCCATTCCATGAATCTGCTGGGAGTTCCCACACTGGTGCTGGAGATGGGACAGGGGCATGACATCCACAGATCCTTCGGTAATCAGATCGTGGACGGTATTTTCCACATCATGAGTGAAATGGGGATCTGGACAGGCCCTGAGCCAAAGGTGCAGGAGCCTGCGATATCCAGTGACGGTGAGGTGGAGTTTATCCGCAGCAAGTCAGACGGTGTGTTCCTGCCGCTGATCGAGCACAACCACTATGTGAAAAAAGGAGATCTGATCGGGGAAGTGGTGGATCCATTTGAAGGGACGGTGAAGCAGCAGATCCGTACCGCAAAAGGAGGGCTGTTGTTTACCCTGAGAGCTTATCCGGTGGTCTATGAAGGAGATCTGCTGGCGCGGATCCTGACGGAGTGAAAAGATTATGTTTGAGAGAGATATTTATACCATACATTCGACCTACAGAGAAGATATGCGCATCAAGGGCTTTCAGTTCGGCAAGGGCGAGAAGTCTGCCTGCATCGTTGGCGCAGCCAGAGGCAATGAGATCCAGCAGATGTATATCTGTTCCCAACTGGTGAAGACACTGCGGGAACTGGAAAACAACGGCTGTATCAGTGCCGGCAAACAGATTCTGGTGATTCCTACCATCAATGCCTATTCCGTGAATATCAGCCGCCGCTTTTTCGGTGTCAAGGAAGCGGATATCAATCGGAGTTTTCCGGGAAATGATTACGGGGAGCCGGCGGACCGTCTGACCAATGCGTTGCTTACGGAGATCCGGGACTACGTTTATGGGATCCAGTTTACGTCCTTTTACAGACCGGGAGAATTCGTGCCCCATGTGCGTATGATGGAGACAGGCTATCAGAATACGTCGTTGGCGAATCTGTCGGACTTCCTTATGTGGTGGTGCGCAAGCCGGTACCCATTGATACCAAGACACTGAATTATAACTGGCAGGATGAGATGACGGCCGCCTTTTCGGTATACACGAATCAGAATACCCAGATCGATGAGGTGAGTGCAAGACAGGCGGTGGCAGCGGTCTTACGTTTCCTGAAACGTATGGGGCTGATCCGGTACGAGAGTCATTCCGGCTATATCAGTCATGTTATATATGAAAAGGATCTGAGTGATGTACCTGCGAACCGGGCGGGAATTTTCCGGGGAAAAGTACATGCGGGAGACGATGTGCGCTATGGAAATGAGATGGCAGAAATTATAGACCCTTACGATGGAACGGTGAGGGAGAAGATTCTGGCCCCCACGGACGGCATCGTATTTTTCGCCCACACGGAGGCCCTGATCTGCGAGAAGGACATCGCTTACCGGCTGATCCACAGACTGCATGAATGACGAACCGTTCAAAAAGGCAGGTAAAATCTATCTAAATTTGTTGTTTTCTGCTATTGTGGGAAAATATAGTATGTTGTATGATACTATTCAGAACCATGTAAATATAATCATATGTACGTCAAAGGCTCGCATTGTAAGGGCATCTGATGATATTTATATGGTGAGATAACCACATGAGCAAAAAGTAAGCATCGCAAGATGTGGTTTTGCGAATGGGGTTCTGAATAGTGTCGCATAGTATAAAATTTCGGAGGAGAGACATGAGCAACGTAAGACGTATCTATGTAGAGAAAAAGGAACCTTATGCCGTCAAGGCAAAAGAGCTGCACGACGAACTGAAAAATTATCTGGGTATCGATGTGGCAAAGGTTCGTGAGTTTATCCGCTATGATGTGGAGAATATTTCGGATGAGGTGTTTGCAAGAGCCTGCAAGACTGTATTTTCCGAGCCTCCCGTAGATGATCTGTATGAAGAGACCATCGAGATTCCTGCGGATGCAAAAGTATTTTCCGTAGAGTTCCTTCCCGGACAGTTCGATCAGAGAGCGGATTCCGCAGTGCAGTGTGTGAAGTTCTTAAAAGAGGACGAAGAACCTGTGATCCGTACCGCTGTGACTTATATGATCGAAGGACAGGTGTCCGACGAAGAATTTTCCAAGATCAAATCTTACTGTATCAACCCTGTAGATTCCAGAGAGACCGGCATGGAGAAGCCGGATACTCTGATCACGGTGTATGATGATCCCGCTGATGTTGCTGTTTTTGACGGCTTCAGAGATATGGACGAGAGCAGTTTAAAAGCTCTGTATGAATCTCTGGGACTTGCCATGACCTTCAAAGATTTCCTGCATATCCAGAAATATTTCCATGATGATGAGAAGAGAGATCCTTCTATGACGGAGATCCGTGTACTGGATACCTATTGGTCCGATCACTGCCGTCACACCACTTTTTCCACCGAGCTGACCGATGTGGAATTCGGTGAGGGTTATTATCGTTCTCCCTTAGAGACCACTTACCAGAGCTATCTGGATACCAGAGAAGAGATCTTCAAAGGCAGAGAGGACAAGTTCGTCTGCCTGATGGATCTGGCACTGATGGCCATGAGAAAGCTGAAAAAAGACGGCAAACTGGATGACATGGAAGAATCCGATGAGATCAATGCCTGCTCCGTAGTGGTTCCTGTGGAGATGGATTACGGCGACCATAGAGAGACCGAGGAGTGGCTGGTATTTTTCAAAAACGAGACCCACAACCATCCTACAGAGATCGAGCCTTTCGGTGGTGCTGCCACCTGTCTGGGCGGTGCCATCCGTGATCCCCTGTCCGGCCGTGGCTATGTATATCAGGCAATGCGTGTCACCGGTGCTGCGGATCCTACCGTTCCTGTATCCGAGACTTTGCACGGCAAGCTCTCCCAGAAGAAGCTGGTAAGAGGCGCAGCCAGTGGCTATTCCTCTTATGGTAACCAGATTGGTCTGGCTACCGGCTTTGTAAAAGAGATCTATCATCCTTCTTATGTGGCAAAGCGTATGGAGATCGGTGCCGTTATGGGCGCAGCTCCCCGCAGGAATGTTATCCGTGAGACCTCTGATCCCGGCGATATCATCATCCTGTTAGGCGGACGTACTGGACGTGACGGCTGCGGCGGTGCGACCGGATCCTCCAAGGTACATACCGATACTTCCATCGAGACCTGTGGTGCTGAGGTACAGAAGGGTAATGCACCGACCGAGCGTAAGATCCAGAGACTGTTCCGTCGTGAGGAAGTCAGCCGTCTGATCAAAAAATGTAACGACTTTGGTGCCGGCGGTGTCTCCGTTGCCATCGGTGAGCTGGCAGACGGTCTGACCGTAGATCTGGACAAGGTACCCAAGAAATATGCCGGACTGGATGGCACGGAACTGGCAATCTCCGAGTCTCAGGAGCGTATGGCAGTGGTAGTAGATCCTAAGGATGTAGATACTTTTCTGGGCTATGCAAAGGAAGAGAACCTGGAGGCTGTTCCCGTAGCAGTTGTTACTGAGGAACCCAGACTTGTACTGAACTGGAGAGGCAAGCCCATCGTGGATCTGAAGAGAGCTTTCCTGGATACCAACGGTGCCCATCAGGAGACCAAAGTAAAAGTAGATATTCCTTCCGAAGAAGAGAATTATTTTGATAAATGGGCTGTTCCCGCTGTAGGTGAGAAACTGGAAGAGGGCGATGTGAAGGGTGCCTGGGTGGCACTGTTAAATGACCTCAATGTATGTTCCCAGAAGGGTCTGGTAGAGATGTTCGACTCCTCCATTGGTGCCGGCAGTGTATTGATGCCCTACGGTGGAAAATATCAGCTGACTGAGACCCAGACCATGGTAGCCAAACTGCCTGTACTGGAAGGTAAGACCGATACCGTGACCATGATGAGTTACGGCTTCGATCCGTATCTGTCCTCCTGGAGTCCTTACCACGGAGCTGTCTACGCAGTGACAGAGTCCATGGCGAAAATCGTGGCTTCCGGCGGTGATTTCAGCAAGATCCGCTTTACCTTCCAGGAGTACTTCCGCAGAATGACCAGCGATCCTGAGCGTTGGAGCCAGCCTTTCGCAGCACTGTTAGGCGCCTACGATGCACAGATCGGGTTCGGGCTGCCCTCCATCGGTGGTAAGGACAGTATGTCCGGTACTTTCAATGATATTGATGTACCTCCCACACTGGTATCTTTTGCAGTGGACGTGGCAAAATATGGCGATATTATTACTCCGGAACTGAAGACCCCCGGCAATAAGCTGGTACGTTTTTCTATTAATAAAGACGATTTCGACATTCCGATGTATGAGAATGTGGCAGAATTATATGGCAAGATCCACGAACTGACCGAAAATGGTACGATCGTATCCGCTTATGCTCTGGATTCCAAGGGTGTGGCAGCAGCTGTAGCAAAGATGGCCTTCGGTAACAAGCTGGGTGTGAAGATCGACGATGAGGTAACCACAGACGACCTGTTTGACAACGGACTGGGCGATATTCTGGCAGAGATCCCCGCAGACAAGATGGCTGCACTGGAAGAGAAGGAACTGGATTACACCGTGATCGGTATCGTGACCGAGGAGCCTGTATTCGTATATGGTGATGTGAAGATCACCATGGAAGAGGCACTTGTTTCCTGGACTTCCAAGCTGGAGAAGGTATTCCCCACCAAGGCAGTGAAGGGTACTGAGGCAGTGGCAAGCAATGTTTACAAGGCAGACAGTATTTATGTATGTAAGCACAAGATCGCAAAGCCTACCGTATTCATTCCGGTATTCCCCGGAACCAACTGTGAATACGACAGCACCAAGGCATTTGAACGTGCCGGAGCCCATGTGGAGACAAGAGTGTTCCGTAACATGACCGCAGAGGATATCCGCGAATCCGTAGAGGAATTCGAGAAGTCCATTGCACAGGCACAGATCATCATGTTCCCCGGCGGCTTTTCCGCAGGTGATGAGCCTGACGGCAGCGCGAAGTTTTTTGCAACAGCATTCCAGAATGAGAAGCTGAAGGAAGCGGTCATGAAGCTGTTAAATGAGAGAGACGGACTGGCACTGGGTATCTGTAACGGATTTCAGGCTCTGATCAAGCTGGGACTGGTTCCTTACGGCGAAATCACCGGTCAGAAGGAGGATTCACCTACCCTGACCTTCAATACCATCAACCGTCATATCTCCAAGATGGTATACACCAAAGTCGTATCCAACAAGTCTCCCTGGTTACAGGGCGCTACACTGGGTGCTACCTACTGCAATCCCGCATCCCACGGAGAGGGCCGTTTCGTAGCACCGAAAGAGTGGATCGACAAGCTCTTTGCTAACGGACAGGTCGCTACTCAGTACGCTGATCAGAACGGTAATGTATCCATGGATGAGGAATACAATGTCAACGGTTCCTACTGTGCGATCGAGGGTATCACATCCCCCGATGGCAGATGCCTCGGTAAGATGGCACACTCCGAGAGAAGAGATACCGCTGTGGCCATGAACATCTATGGCGAGCAGGATATGAAGATCTTTGAATCCGGGGTACAGTACTTTAAGTAAATTGAGAGTTAGTTAAATACATTGGCAAAATCCA
>ERZ859980.342-NODE-342-length-32014-cov-2.726493_pt1 | contig 32014 bp, 26 predicted proteins | sample MGYA00509984_ERZ859980 | MGnify/ENA primary metagenome ERZ859980 (study PRJEB30046, sample SAMN00715173) | human gut metagenome | study: EMG produced TPA metagenomics assembly of the A metagenome-wide association study of gut microbiota in type 2... | reverse complement strand
TTCGGCGGCAGATGAAGTGGAGACTACAGATGCGGTGGAAGAACCGGCAGCAGATGAAGTGGAGACTACAGATGCGGTGGAAGAACCGGTAGCAGATGAAGTGGAGACTACAGATGCGGTGGATGAACCAGCGATAGATGAAGTGAAGACTGATAAACAGAAAAGAAAAGAAGAGAAGCGTTTAGCAAAACAGCGCAAGAAGAATGAGAAGAGGCAGGCGAAAGAAGCCGCCAAGATAGAGAAAGCTAAGAAAGCTGCAGACAAGGTGAAAGCAACAGCGGAAGAGTCTGCGGAGAAGGTGAAGAAGTCTGCGGAGAAATCTGCAGAAAAGGCAAAGGAGCTCGGAGAAAGAGCAAAGGAAGTCGCTGAGCAGGAGAAGACGAGAGCGCAGCAGGTTGGCTTTGTATCTTCATTGAAGTTTAGAGTGTCTATACTTGTAATTCTGGCAGTTGTGCTGACCGGTGCGATCATGCTGTTGATCGTAGTGCCTGAAGCAGAGTCGGCAATTCAAGTCGAGACGGAGCATTACATGCACGATATGGTAACTGCGAACGGTATTTCTTTGGATCAATTTATTGCGGCAGGTAACCTGAACAATAAAATTTCTATGAAGAATACATTTGGTAATGTAGCTTTGCAGGGCGTTGATTCCAGTTATGCATATATTGTATCCGGAAGCGACGGCATGATGCTTTGCCACCCGGAAGGGGAAAAGGTTGGACAACCGGTAGAGAATGCAGTGATCAAAAAGGTCGTAGAAGATATTCAGATGGGATCCAGACCTGAGACAAGTGTTGTTGAGTATAAATATAAAGGAACAGCAAAGATGGCAGCATATTATGTCACCAAAAAAGAGCCGACGGTTCTTGTCATTACAGCGGATAAGGATGACATTTTAGCACCGATCAACCATATGATAAAGACCGGAACGGTAGCATTTGTTATTGTTGTTGTTATATTCGCATTTTTGGCAGCATTTATCACGGGCAGAATGACCAGACCGCTGATCATGATCTCAAAAATTGTGGAAAAGATGTCCAGAATGGACTTTACAGAAAACAAGGCTGCAGAACGTTTGCTAAAGCGAAAGGATGAAACCGGCATGATGAGCCGTTCAGTTGCATCGCTTCGTAAAGAAATGGTTCTGATGATACAGGACATTCAGGCACAAAGTAATAGTCTGTTCAATGCGTCTGAAAGCTTGGATAAAGATGCCGCCCATACAGCACGTGCGATCGAGCAGGTAGAAAGTGCTGTGGGTGATATCGCCAGTGGCGCGACAAATCAGGCTGATGAGACACAGAGTGCGACAGAAAATGTCATTACGATGGGCAATATGATCGAAGAAACGAATTCCGTTGCAGAAGCATTACATAAGAATTCAAAGCAGATGCAAGAGTCCAGTAATCAGGCAATGTCCATTTTGAAAGAGTTGATGGAAGTGAATGACCAGACCAAGCTTTCCATCGATGAGATTTATGAGCAGACCAATATTACGAATGCTTCCGCACAGAAGATCAAGGCGGCGACAGATATTATCGCATCAATTGCAGAAGAGACCAATTTGTTGTCACTGAATGCATCTATTGAAGCAGCACGTGCCGGCGAGCAGGGACGTGGTTTCGCTGTGGTTGCTTCTCAGATTCAGAAGCTGGCAGAGCAGTCAAATGATTCAGCCAAACAGATTGATGATATTACAAATGTTTTGATACAAGACTCGACGCATGCCGTGGATACTATGCAGGGAGTACAACAGATCATGGCTGTTCAGAGCGATAAGATGCAGCAGACAGAGAAACGCTTTGCGGATGTCTACGAAGGTGTTGAGAAGGCGATCGGAGGTGTTGGTACGATTTCCGGACGAACAGAAAGCTTGGACGATTCCAGAAGTAAGGTCGTTGATGTCGTGCAGAATCTTTCTGCTATTGCTGAGCAGAATGCAGCCAGCAGTCAGGAGACATCTGCATCAGTTGTGGAAGTCAGCAACACATTGGCGAACATATCTGATAGTGCAGCAGGTTTGAAGGAGATCGCTTATCAGTTAGACCAGAGTGTAAAGAAGATTAAATTGTAATTTGAATTAGAATTTTAAGGAGACGCCCATGTTTGATTTGCAGGAAGAGTTAAAAAAACTGCCCGCCAAACCGGGCGTCTATTTAATGCACGACAAAAAAGATGCTATTATTTATGTGGGCAAAGCGGTTAGTTTGAAAAATCGTGTGCGACAGTATTTTCAGGCGAGCAGAAAAGTATCGCCCAAGATTGAAAAAATGATTTCGCAGATTGATCATTTTGAGTATATCATTACGGATTCCGAGGTGGAGGCGCTGGTACTCGAAAACAACCTGATCAAGGAGCATCGTCCAAAGTATAATACGATGTTAAAAGATGATAAAACATATCCGTTTATCAAAGCAACCGTATATGAAGAGTATCCGCGGTTGATCTATTCGCGGGAGCAGAGGCGGGATAAATGTAAATATTTTGGCCCGTTTACCAGTGCAGGGTCTGCAAGAGATATGTTGGATCTGGTTCATAAAATCTATCAGATACGAACATGCAATCGTGTGCTGCCAAGAGATACCGGTAAAGAACGACCGTGCTTGAATTATCATATTAAGCAGTGTCAGGCACCATGTCAGGGATATGTGACTCCGGAACAGTATCAGCAAAATTTCAGCAAGGCACTGAAACTTTTGGAAGGAGATTTCTCAGAGGTTTTAGAAATGTTGGAAGCAAAGATGGCGAAAGCAGTCGAGGAACTTGCCTTTGAAGAAGCGGCTTCTTGCGCGATCTGATCGCCAGTGTCAAAAAAGTTGCAGTGCATCAGAAAGTTACAGATTTTGGCGGGGTTGACCGCGATGTGATCGCTATGGCGCAGACTGATCTGGAAGCGGTCATTCAAGTGTTTTTTATTCGCGAGGGCAAATTGATCGGTCGGGATCATTATCATTTAAAAGGGATAGACGGTGATGCACCGGAAGAGTTAGTGCAGTCGTTTATCAAACAGTTTTATGCAGGAACACCTTTTATTCCGCGAGAACTCATGGTAGAATATGAATTAGAAGAAAAAGACCTGATCTCGGATTGGCTGTCGGAACGTCGTGGTGGAAAGGTATCTATTCTTGCACCCAAAAAGGGACAGAAAGAGCGTTTAGTCGAGCTGGCGCATAAGAATGCAGCGCTGGTTTTGACGCAAGATGCAGAAAAGCTGCGGAGAGAAGAAGAACGTACATTAGGGGCAATGCAGGAGATCGCAGATCTGTTAGGCATGTCTGAAGTAAAGCGGGTGGAATCATATGATATATCGAATATCAGTGGATTTCAGTCGGTTGGCTCTATGGTTGTTTTTGAAAACGGAAAGCCGAAGCGCAGCGATTACCGTAAGTTCCGCATTAAGACGGTGCAAGGCCCGGATGATTATGCCAGCATGGAAGAGGTGCTTGGAAGAAGATTTCGTCACGGTCTGGAGGAACGACAACAGATAGATCAAGGGGAAAAAGTAACGGGAGGCTTTACGGTGTTCCCGGATTTGATCATGATGGATGGCGGGAAAGGCCAAGTGAATGTTGCAGAGTCTGTTTTGAGGGAGCTAGGAATAGTGATACCGGTCTGCGGCATGGTGAAAGATGACAGGCATCGCACCCGTGGATTGTATTTTCAGGGGAGTGAGATACCGGTCAATACATGCAGTGAAGGATTTCATTTAATGACACGCATTCAAGATGAAGTGCATCGTTTTGCCATTGAGTATCACCGCTCTTTACGTAGTAAAGTGCAAGTCAGATCCATATTGGATGACATTGCGGGGATTGGGGGAAGCGTCGCAAACAGTTGATGAAGCGGTTTGTTTCACTTGATGCGATCAAGGCAGCTTCCGTAGAGCAATTGGCTGAAGTTGAGTCCATGAATGAACAGGCAGCACAAAATGTATATGAGTTTTTTCATAAGAAAGACTCATAACAAAATAGATGATTTTCTGTCAGTTGACAGGGATTGTCAGCAAGCTGTATAGGAATTTGCAGCAATCTGTATAGGAATTTGCAGCAGGGTGGCAGGAATTTGCGGGATGCAGGGAATATGCACTATGGTTAGAAAGGTTGGTAGAATATGCAGAATGCAGAGTACAGTGTCGCATTGACACATTTAGTAGACAAATTAAAATTAGAAAACTGTACACCGAATGTACCTATTGAGGACGTGAAAGTGACGCAATCGGATGTTAATCGACCGGCTTTGCAATTGGCAGGGTTCTTTGACTATTTTGATTCTAACCGGATTCAGATCATTGGGCAGGTGGAATATACTTATATGGAGCAAAAAGGTGTAGAATACAGTGTCCAAATGTTAGAGGAGATTTTGTGTGGCAATGAGAAGTCTCCCAAACCACCATGTATCGTTTTTTGCCGTAACCTTCCGGTGGATGACCGTCTGATCGAATTGGCAACGAAATATCAGGTGCCGATCTTACGTACCAAGCGTGCTACGAATGAATTTATGGCGGATCTGATCCAGTGCCTTAACTATAATATGGCACCGCGCTGTACGGTTCACGGCGTGCTGGTAGATATTTACGGAGAAGGCATTTTGATCATGGGAGAAAGCGGTATCGGTAAGTCGGAAGTCGCATTGGAGTTGATTCATAGAGGACACCGTCTTGTTTCGGATGATGTGGTAGAGATCAAACGAATCAATGAGAGCACATTGCTCGGCAGCGCACCGGACATTACGAGACATTTTATCGAATTGCGTGGTATCGGTATTATTGACGCAAAATCACTGTTTGGTGTAGAGAGCGTTAAGGATGATCAGAATATTGATCTGGTCATTAAGCTTGAGGAATTTAATAAAGAACAGGATTATGATCGTCTTGGCCTGGAGGAGCAGTATACGGAATTTCTTGGCAACAAGGTTGTGTGCCACTCTATTCCGATCCGCCCCGGTCGTAATATTGCGATCATCTGTGAGTCGGCAGCAGTTAACCACAGACAGAAAAAGATGGGTTATAACGCAGCTTGGGAGCTGTATAACCGAGTAACGAACAATCTAGCAGAAAAAAATAAATAAAGCGCAGATCTAATGCGTAGATAGGAGGGCTGTCATGATTTTTGTAAAAGCAGATGAATTAAAAAAAGGGATGCGTTTGGCAAAACCAATATACAACAAAAATGGAGTTATGTTGTACGAAAGAGATTCCAGACTGACAGAGCAGGGAATCATTAGTATTCAGAACTTTGGACTGATCGGTATTTATGTATTAGAGCCGGCGGAGCCGGTACCACCTATGTCAGCAGAAGATATTGAGTTTGAACGCTATCAGACGATGGCAGTATTTGCAATCAAAGAGATCTTGGATGCAGTCAGCAAACAGAAACCGTCTGCGAAGTTGAATACGTTTGTGACGCAGCTTGTTCAGAAGTATGGTTCTTTGGACCACAAGATAAATTTCATCCAAAATCTTCGCAGCGTGGAAGATTATGTGTATAAACATTCACTGAACACAGCGCTGCTCTGTGCGATGATGGCAAAGCGGATGAATTTGTCCGAGAAAAACCAGACAGATCTGGTGACAGCAGCAGTACTGCATGATATAGGTACCTTATTGATCCCGATCGGATTGCGACGCAAATCGCAGTTGGAATTGACAGAAGAAGATCTCAAAAAGATCAATACGTATTATGTGGCGGCTTATCAGATGTTTAGCAGAGATTATTCGCTTGATGCCGGTGTCAAGATGATATTGTCAGTAGCATTGCGAAGAATCTTTCATGTCGGCGGCAAAGATGATGAAATGGAAAAGAAGAAGATCCCGGAGGTTGAAATATTGCGTACAGCGTATATTTATGACCAGTTGACGGCAATGAACATACAAGAAGAGCCAACATCAGATGTGCAGGCGATTCGCTTTCTATTAGATGCCGGAAATGGATACGATCGTGTTGCGGTACAGGCGCTGATTCACAGTATTAATATTTTGGAACCGGGTGTATGTGTCGAGCTGACTAACGGTGATAAGGGATTAGTCATTATTCCTGGCATGTACAATGTGCTGCAGCCATATGTACTTTCATTCAGGGATAATCAGGTTTATAATCTGAGTACACCGCATGTCGCTGCACAATTGCAGATCAAAGACATTATGCGCACGATGGATAATCGTCATGTAATGGGAATGGATATGTTAAAGCAGTACAGTGGTGAGGCGGTACATATTGGGGAGTACCGTGATAATAAGACGTACTAGCAATAGCCGACACAACAAACAAATAGCAATATAAGAGCCGGGGGCAGCGAGAAAAAGGCAGTATCGCTGAACCCGGCTTAGGAGATTGTGCGATTGTAATAACAGACAGCATAGAAACGAGGTTAACAATGTATATTATAGTAGGATTAGGAAATCCGGAGCGTAAATATGCCGGAACACGACACAATATTGGATTTTCGGCGATTACGGCGATCAGCGATGCCTACAGCATTTCGATGGACATCAAGAAACACAAGGCGGTATGCGGTAAGGGAATGATCGCAGGGAATAAAGTGCTGTTGGCGATGCCGCAGACATATATGAATCTTAGCGGTGAGAGTGTACGCGAACTGGTGGATTTTTATAAGATCGATCCCGAGGAGGAATTGATCATCATTTATGATGATATCGCATTGGCTCCGGGAAAGCTTCGGGTACGTGCCAAAGGAAGTGCCGGTGGACATAATGGAATCAAGAATATCATTGCGCATTTGGGGACGCAGCAGTTTTCGCGGATCCGGATCGGCGTGGGAGAGAAACCGGCAGGCTGGGATCTGGCGGACTATGTGTTGGGGAGATTCCCGGCAGAGGAAGAGCCGACGATCCGTACTGCGCTGGAGCAGACGGTAAAGGCATGTGAGACTATTTTGACAGACAGCGTTGAAGCGGCGATGAATCAATTTAACGGAAAGTAAGAGGTTGGGGCAGTGATGGAAACATTATTGGCGCCTTTGGCGGAGATTACGGCGTACCGCAATGCCGAAGAGGCAATACAAAAGCAGCAATTCCCATTGCAGATATCGGGATGCATCGAATCACAAAAGTGCCAATGGATCTATGGACTTACCGGTGAGTCTCTGAAATGGAAAGTGATCATTGCGGCGAATGAGTTGAGGGCACGGGAAATCGCAGAAGACTATCGCATGTTTGACCGGGAAGTTATGTATTATCCGGCGAAAGATGTGATTTTTTTTAGTGCTGATGTACATGGTAATGCGCTTAGCACACAGAGACTTAAAGTCAGAGAGGCATTACTGGATCGCAAAGGGGGAACCATTGTCACCTCGATCGATGCCGGCATGGAGTTCGTACTATCGCAAAAGATCTATGAGCAGGCGAAGCAGCAGGTAGCGGAAGGGGAGACATATGATCTTGAGACTCTTTGCAAAAATCTAGTCAATATGGGTTATGTGAGACAGGCACAGGTTGAGATGCCTGGAGATTTTTCTGTGCGCGGAGGAATTTTGGATGTATTTCCGGTAACGGAGGACTGCCCATATCGTATTGAGTTTTGGGATGATGAGATTGACACGATCCGTTCGTTTGACGTGGAGAGTCAGCGCTCAATTGAACGCATTGCAGAGTTTACCATCTTTCCGGCATCGGAATTAATTTTGACTACTGAGCAAATTGCCGATGGTTTTACAAAAATGGCGAAAGACGCAGCAAAGATCAGCACAAAATTAAAAAAGGCGAAGAAATTCGAAGAAGTGAATCGGTTAAATGACCATTTACAGGAAATAAAAAATGATTACGAACAATATCAGAGCCGTATTGGGTTGGAAGCCTACCTGCCCTATTTTCCGGTGGAAACATTGTCCTTTTTTGATATTATGCCAGAGGAGGAGACAATCTTTTTCTTAGATGAGCCATCCCGCTGTTATGAGAAAGCTCAGGCGGTGGAAACAGAGTTTCGTGACAGTATGGAAAGCAGATTGGAGAAAGGCTATCTTTTGCCAAAGCAGCCGGAGATCTTGCAGGGAATGGATCCTTTATTTGGATTGCTGCAGAACAAGCAGCTTGTTATTTTGTCTTTGCTGGATGGACTGCCAAAGCAGCTTGCGAGCAGGGCGCAGGTGAATGTACAGGTACAGCCGGTGGGGTCCTATAATAAGCATTTTGAACTACTTGTAGACGATATGCTTCGTTGGAGAAAGAATGGATACCGTGTACTGCTCCTTTGTGGATCTCGGACGCGTGCACAGCGTTTAAGTAAAGACTTGGGAGAATATGAAATTCCGGCATTTTATCATGAGAAGCCGGATATGCCGTTGGAAGCCGGACAGGTTATGGTATCGTATGGATTTATGCGTCATGGATTTGTTTATTCGATGACGAAGTTTGCTGTTGTGACGGAAGGTGATATTTTTGGCACAAAGCAGAAACGGCGTAATGTCAAGAAGAAAAAATACGATGGAAAAGCGATACAGAGCTTTAATGAGTTAAGCGTTGGCGATTATGTGATCCATGAGAATCATGGAGTTGGTATTTACAAAGGTATCGAAAAGATTACAGTCGACCATGTGTCGAAGGACTATATTAAGATTGAGTATGGAGACGGCGGAAATCTATATGTTCCTGCATCGGGACTGGATCTGTTGCAGAAATACGCCGGGCGTGAGGCGAAGCAGCCGAAACTAAACCGCTTGTCATCGCCGGAATGGAAAAAGACCAAGACACGCGTGCGCAAGGCTGTGCAGGAAGTGGCAAAAGAATTGGTTTTGTTATATGCCAAGCGACAAGAACAAAAAGGATATGCTTATAGTCCGGATACTGTGTGGCAGCAGGAATTTGAGGAGGTTTTCCCATTTGAGGAGACCAAAGATCAGTTGACAGCCATTGCCGCCGTTAAAAAGGACATGGAAAGTGACAAGATCATGGATCGGCTGATCTGCGGGGATGTTGGCTATGGCAAAACAGAGATCGCATTGCGTGCGGCATTTAAGGCGGTAAATGATGGAAAGCAGGTAGCGATGCTTGTTCCAACTACGATCTTAGCGCAGCAGCATTACAACACATTGTGCGAACGACTCGGAGACTTTCCGGTCAAAGTTGAGATGTTATCACGTTTTCGTACTCCGGCACAGCAAAAAAAGTCGATAGATCTACTGCGAAAGGGACAGGTTGATATTATTGTCGGCACACACCGTCTGCTGTCTAAGGACGTGGAATTTAAGAATTTGGGGTTATTGATCGTTGATGAGGAACAGCGATTTGGTGTGACACACAAGGAAAAGATCAAGCAGATGAAAGGAAATGTTGATGTCCTTACGCTTAGTGCAACACCGATCCCACGAACGCTGCATATGAGTTTGACCGGCATTCGGGACATGAGCGTGTTAGAGGAGCCACCGGTAGACCGTCTGCCAATACAGACATTTGTGATGGAGCATAATGATGAGATCATTCGTGAGGCGATCAATCGCGAATTGGGAAGAGGCGGACAGGTGTATTATGTGTATAACCGCGTTGCCCGTATTGCAGAGGTGGCGGCAGAAGTAGCAAAAATGGTGCCGGATGCCAATGTTGTTTTTGCGCATGGGCAGATGAGTGAGCGAGAACTTGAAAAGATCATGATGGCATTTATCAGCGGCGAAATAGATGTTTTGGTAGCAACAACGATTATTGAGACCGGATTAGACATTTCGAATGTAAATACGATCATCATTGATCATGCCGATAAGATGGGGCTGTCACAGCTTTATCAGCTTCGCGGTCGTGTCGGAAGATCAAATCGTACAGCATACGCGTTTTTGATGTATCAGCGAGGACGTATGCTCAAAGAGGTGGCGGAGAAGAGACTGGCCGCTATCCGTGAATACACGGAACTGGGTTCCGGGATCAAAGTGGCGATGCGGGATCTGGAGATCCGCGGAGCCGGGAATCTGCTTGGTGAAGCGCAGTCCGGGCATATGGAAGCGGTTGGATATGATCTGTACTGTAAAATGCTCAATGAGGCGGTACTTACACTGAAAGGCGAACAGCCGGAAGAGGAACCGTTTGAGACTAGTTTGGAGCTGCAAGTGGATGCGTTTATTCCGGCAACTTATATTCGTAGTGAATTTCAAAAGCTGGATATGTACAAACGTATCGCCGGGATTGAAAATGCGGAAGAATATGCAGATATGCAGGAAGAAATGATCGATCGATTTGGAGAATTGCCTAATGCGGCTGAGAATTTATTGCGTGTGGCACTGCTTAAAGCGGAAGCACACCGTGCCGGAATCACACAAATTGTGCAAAAAACGAACCAAATTCGATTTTATCTGAAACCAAATGCAAAAATCTCTTCCGTAAACCTTGTAAAAATGGTAGAATCGTATGAGGGCGCTTTTAAGGTGGTGCAGGCGGCCAAAAAGGAAGAACAATCCTATTTTATTTACACGATGAAACCACAACCACAGCCGGCAGGCAAAAGTTATCGCAGCGGATACGGAAGGATCCCTGCTGCGGTGAAGGTACCGTCTGTTTCCAAAACAGTAAGTAAGCAGGAGACAGCAGAAAAATTATTCCAGACAGTGAATCAGTTGATCCGTGAGATCGGAAAAGTCGTGGAGTAACGGAAAGGCATGGTGACTATGATAAAGAAAAGTAAATGGATGGCAGTTGGTTTAAGCATATGCATTGCCGTGGCAGGAGTATGCACGGGCTGTGGCAATTCCAAGATTGGCACAAAAAAGGTAAAGCTTGCGGCAGGAACACCGGATAAGGATTCGATCGTTATGTCAGTGGGCAGTGACGGTGTAGAATATAGCGAGATGATGAACTATGCCTACCTATTAAAAAGACAGTATGAGGGCAATTTTGGAAGTGAGCTATGGAACTATTCGCTGGGCGGAAATAAAACAGTGGGTGCTCAGGCAAAGCAGGAAATCGTCAATATGGTAACACAGCTTAAAGTGATCGCGCAGGCAGCGGATCGTAATGAAGTTTCACTTACCAATGATGAGAAAGACGAGGCAATGCAAAAGGCAGAAAAGATCATGGAAAAGGTGTCTGACAGTGATAAAAAGAAATATTATTTATCCGTTCAGGGACTTAGTAAATTGTATGAAGAAAACGTGCTTGCCAATAAAATGTTTTATGTGGCTACTGACAAGGCAAACACCGATGTGTCAGATGAGGAAGCAAGGCAGGCTGCGATCCAGTATATCGAGATCATGACGAAAGGGATCGGAAGTTCCGGACAGAAGATCGATATGGATGAGAAAGCCAAGGCACAGGCTCTTAAGTGGGCAGAACAGCTGCAGCTTCGTGCAGTTAAGACGAAAGACTTTTTGACATTGGCCAAAGATAATACCGATGCAACAACGCAGGAACTGGTGGTTGGCAAAAGTTCCACCAAATTGGAGAAAGCGGCATTGGATGCGGCGTTAGCCCTCAAAAAGGGTGAAGTCAGCAGTGTTGTAGAGGGAACGCAGGGATATTATATTATATATTGCGTCAATGACAAGGAAGAGGATGCGACACAGGCTCGCAAGGAAGTTATCATTGCAAAACGCCAGAATCGCCTGTTCCAAAAGAAATATAACATCTGGCTCAATAAGTGCGATGTTAATATCAGTGAAGATTTTTGGGATTATTTCCAGTTGTAAGGGGAGGGAGAAAGTTTGAAAGCAGAGCATGTCAATCCATTTATCATATCTGTGTGCAAAGTGATGAAAGATATGTGTATGTTGGATTTAAAAATAGGGACACCATCTCTTAGACAACAGAGTTTCCCGGAAGAAAATTCTTTGATCCGTCTCGGGCTGGTAGGTCAGCTTTCGGGAGAAGTATTGCTTAATTTTGAACCACAGACAGCACTTGGGGTCGTATCTAAAATGATGATGATGCCGGTCAATGCCATTGATGCGATCGGACAGAGTGCAATTTCGGAATTAGGAAATATGGTGGCGGGCAATGCGGCGACGGTATTTGCAAATAATAATATTATGATTGATATTACACCACCGGATTATTGTGTTGGTGCAAGTTATGATGGTGCGGCAACGGAAATGTTTACAATTCCTTTTTCAACAGAAATTGGAGATATGACGATCGATGTGCGCATTGAACAGGAAGGATAAAAGATGGCAGGATATAAGAGATACCGCAAGGATTCCCCGGTTTCCTATGCATTAGGCATAACGCTGACATTTGAACTGTTACGCTTTCAGCCGGACAAGGTGACGAGGGTATATATTCACTCCGGCATGAAAGAGGGGGAAACATTAGACAAACTGCGTAGTTTGTGCAGGGATGCCGGTATAGAAATGGTTCAGACAGACAAAATATTTCATGTATTGTCTCAAAAAGAAAATTGTTACGTGATCGGAGAATTTACGAAATATGAAGGGCAACTGGAGAAAACAGCATCCCACATAGTTTTGGTAAATCCTTCTAATGCCGGCAATATGGGAACGATCATGCGGAGCGCCTTAGGATTTGGTTTGAATCAGATGGCGATCATACGTCCGGCAGTGGATGCCTTTGACCCCAAAGTGGTAAGAGCGTCCATGGGGGCGATTTTTTCGACAAACTTTGTTTACTTTGAGGATTTTGATGAATATCAGGCACAGTTTGGTGAACGGGAATTATATCCATTTATGTTGGACGCCAAGAAAAGTCTGCATGAGATCAGACCACAGGGGACGTTTTCTTTGCTTTTTGGCAACGAAGCGACCGGACTGCCGGATCGCTTTGCACAGATCGGGACAAGTGTGATCATTCCGCATTCCAATCGCATCGACAGTCTGAATCTGCCGATCGCGGCGAGTATTGCGATGTATGAGACAACGAAACAGCAATTTGAGAGTTGACAGGTTTGTTATAATGATAGTTAGAGGCAAATGCAAATGACGATAGAAAGGATTGATGAGACAATGGCAAAGATTGATATTATTTCAGGATTTTTAGGAGCAGGTAAAACGACGTTGATCAAAAAGCTGATCGCAGAAGCATTTGAAGGTGAGAAGTTAGTCTTGATCGAGAACGAGTTCGGTGAGATCGGTATCGATGGTGGATTTTTGAAAGAGGCAGGAATCCAGATTACAGAGATGAATTCCGGTTGCATTTGTTGTTCTTTGGTTGGTGACTTTGGAGAGGCACTCAAAGAGGTGCTTACAAAATATAGTCCGGATCGTGTTATTATTGAACCATCCGGAGTTGGCAAGTTGTCTGATGTGATCAAAGCAGTAAAAAATATTGGTGATGAAGTACAGATCAACAGTACGGCAACGGTTGTAGATGCATCGAAATGCAAGATGTATATGAAGAATTACGGTGAGTTCTACAACAACCAGATCGAATACGCAGGAACAGTGATCTTGAGCCGTACACAGAATGTGTCAGCCGACAAGCTGGATGCTTGTCTGAAGATGATTCGTGAGAAAAACGAGGAAGCATCTATTATTACAACACCATGGGATGATATTCAGGGTAAAAATATCGTAGAGGCTATGGAAAAAGTTAATTCCTTGGAAAAAGAGCTGTTAGAGGAGCATGAACATCATCATCACGATGGCGAGTGTGGATGTGGACATCATCATGATCACGACCATCACGACCACGAGCATGATCACGACGGTGAGTGTGGATGCGGACATCATCATGACCATCACCATCATCATGCAGATGATGTATTTACAAGCTGGGGCGTTGAGACAGCGCATAAGTTTACGGAGGAAGAACTTACAGAGATTTTGCACAAGTTAGCTGAGACGAAAGACTATGGTGACGTTTTACGTGCAAAGGGTATTGTAGCGGCAGCAGAAGGAGAGTGGTTCCACTTTGATCTGGTACCGGAAGAGACGGAAGTTCGCCGCGGAGCAGCCGACTTTACAGGACGTATTTGTGTTATCGGTGCTGACTTGAAGGAAGATGCGATCAAAGAATTATTCCACGTTGCGTAAAGAGGACTACGATTTACGGCTTCCATTTCAAATGGAAGCTAAACATAGAGTTGATGGAGGTTTTGAATGTTTGGTAAGAAGAAAGAGGAGATGATGGTATACGTCATTATGGGCTTTTTGGAAGCCGGTAAGACGAATCTGATCCGTGACCTTGTCGTGGATGATATGTTTGATGACAAGATCAAAACGATGATTTTGGCATGCGAAGAGGGCGAGTTAGAATATGAACCGGACGTGTTAGAGAAGGCCAACTGCGTTGTGGAATACATCGAAGACGAAGAAGCATTTAATGGAAAGATCATTCAGAAATTTTTGAAAAAACACCGTCCGGACCGCATCATCATTGAATACAACGGTATGTGGCCGACAAAGCATATTCCGGAATTGTATGATGATATGGAAGAAATTTGTTTTGATCGTGAAGTGATCTTTCAGACGATAGATGTAGTTAATGATGAAACATTTGCTTTATATATGAAAAATATGCCATCTATGATGGTAGATCAGTTCCGCGTGGCAGAAATGATCATCATTAACCGCTGTACTGTTGAGAAAACAAATAAGAACTCGATCCGTGGAAGCATAAAAGCGGTCAATCCGCGGGCACAGATCGTCTATGAATCCGCACAGGATGAGTTTTATGAGATGAAAGATCAGATGCCGTTTGATGTCAATGCAGATGTCATTGAAATTAGTGACGATGATTTTGGACTTTGGTATATTGACATGATCGACCATCCGGAAACATATCAGAATAAGACGTTGAAGGTAACAGGTTTGATCCAGAAGCCAAAGGGAATCCCGGCAGGCTTTGCAGTATTTGGACGTTTTGCGATGACCTGCTGTGCAGACGATGTACAGTATATGGGATTTCTGTGCAAAGCAGATGATTGGTCAGAGTTTAAGGCAAAGCAGTATGTTACCGTGACGGCCCGATTTGAATATAAATTCATGAAGGAATATGGCGAGGAAGGTCCTGTCTTTTATGCAGAGCAGGTGGAAGCGGCAGAAAAGCCAAAAGAGGAGCTTGTTTATTTCAATTAAGTGAGGCAGTAGTTTATAGAGGATCTGCATATACGCAAGTTGTAGCTTAACAGCTCGGATATGTCGAAAACTCTTAGGCACTGCGCATCCATATCTGATAGATGGAGCGGATCAGCACGACCGCAAATGGGCCGAGAAAGATGCCGCACACACCGTACAATGAAATACCGATGTAAATGGAAGCAAGGGTAAAAAAAGGAAGTGTATTTAAGTTACTTCCAATTAACCTTGCTTCTAATAATTCACGCGTAAATACTGTTAATAAATATGCAGTCAGCAGAACTGCGGCCGCGAAAAAAGAACCATGAAATAATTTTACAAGTCCCCATGGAATCAATATCATCCCACTCCCCAAAATAGGAAATGCATCAAAAATGGAAATAAACAGACCGATCACGATACAATATGGATTGCGGATGAGCAGAAAAGCAATTGTGCAAATAGCCCAATTACAGCCAATAATGATGAGCTGACTTCGCATATAGGCAAATCCGGTATTCCACATGGTATGCCCAAGCTCTGACAAAACCGAAAAATAACGATTTTTGTGGATCATGGTATGCAAATGATCATAGTCTTTGCACAAAACGATGAAACTGACGATAACGATCAGCAAAAATGCGCATACTCGCATCGAGCTTCCCATACATTGCAGCGCTATCCTGCCAATATTTTGATAGAGGTTTGTAAATGATGACGGATCCAGATTGTGAAACTGTTCCTTAGCAAATATTAGGCAACTACCTTTTTGCAGACCTAAATAATAATCCAAATGTCGCAAAATATTATGACAACAGGATTCTATGGATTTTGTATAAATTTGATGATAAATGGACAAATTTGTGAGAAGTAGTTTACATTGCTGAAATAAAAGCCATCCGATCAGCAAAAAAACACCCAAAAAGGCAAGAGAGATCAAGAGTAAGGTGCCATTTGCCGCCAGCCACTTTGGAAGATGACATTTTTTTTGTAAAAATAGGACGATAGGCATTAAGCTTCGCATCAGTGTATATGCGAATAAAAACGGGAAAATAAGGGGTAAAACGTATTTGAAGGACAAAAGAACAGCACCCGATATAAATGTAATAATAAGCAGTTGTCGAAGCAAAGGATGTGCATTCATAACGGATCCTCCTTTCTGTAAACGCAATTTTAGACGGCGGAAGTGCTCTATTTAGTGTGTACAAAAGCAATGATTTCATACAAAAAATAATGTTTACAAAATATTAATAACTATAACATTTCACGTTCATAATTCCACCCTATAATAATAACCATATCAGAGAGTAAATGTCGACTCACTGGTAGCTTAGATTTTTTTTTCATACCTTCTCCTTTAAGGACTGTGTACGCTGCAGTCCTTTTTTTTTGCCCACTGTGGAATGGGGAAATTTGAGTGGATCATTATTGACATATACAATTATTTCATTGGGAGGAATTGAAATGATGGAAAGGACACAGAAACAGACAAAAAATCTGACCGAAGGATCACCGGCAAGATTGATCTTGGAATTTGCGGTTCCAATGTTTTTAGGATTATTGTTTCAGCAGTTTTACAGCATGGTAGACACAATGATTGTTGGTAAATTTTTAGGAATGAAACCATTGGCCGGAGTTGGTGCGACAGGGTCGTTAAACTTTATGGTGATTGGATTTTGTATTGGTGTATGCAATGGATTTGCCATTCCGGTAGCACAGAAACTTGGTGCCAAGGATTATTCTGCACTTCGTCGTTTTGTGGCGAATGCTACATGGCTTTGTCTTGCATTTTCTGTTGTTATGACAGTGATCGTGTCAATTTTGTGCGGAGATATCTTGCGCTTTATGAAAACTCCTGAGGATATTTTTTCCTATACATATTGGTATATGTTGATCATTTTTTTAGGAATACCATGCACTTTTCTGTATAATATATTGGCGGCACTGATCCGCTCTTTGGGAGACAGCAAAACGCCGGTGATCTTTTTGGCATTGGCATCTGTCCTCAATATTGGACTGGATCTCGTATTTATCATTGTATTTCGTATGGGCGTCAAAGGAGCTGCACTGGCGACTGTGCTGGCACAGGGAATCTCCGGGTTGTGTTGTCTGTGGTATATTGGAAAGCATTTTCCAATCCTGCGGGGAACGAAAGAAGAGTGGAAACCGTTGTCAAAGTATATGATGCGTTTATGTGCGGTTGGAATCCCGATGGGAATGCAGTATTCGATCACAGCGATAGGAACACTTGTGATCCAGGCAGCAGTGAACGGTTTTGGATCTACAGTGGTAGCCGGAGTGACGGCAGCGAATAAGCTTGGTAATTTTGTATCCTGTCCGATCGAGGCACTGGGACAGACAATGGCACCATACGTTGGACAAAATATGGGAGCCGGCAAACCGAAGCGTATTGGCAAGGGACTTTTGGCAGCGTCTCTCATGGGTTTTGGCGTGTCTGCAGTGCTGCTTGTCATTGTTTTATTGTTTGGCAAGCCGATGACGTTATTATTTCTTAGTGCAAAGGAAGTGAAAGCCGTAAAATATGCGTATCAGTATATGATCGTAACAACAGCCGGATATTCTTTGCTTACTTTAGTGAATACAGTTCGTTTTACGATACAGGGAATGGGGTATTCGGCGATCGCTATATTGGCCGGGGTGTTTGAAATGGCGGCAAGAACCTTGGCAGGTACGCTTGTAGTAAGTATGATCGGGTTTATGGGTGTTTGTCTGGCAAATGATCTCGCATGGATTTTTGCAGATGCTTTCCTTATTCCGGTATTTTTTGTATTATATAGAAGAGCTAAGAAAAAATATCAATGATCTGCTTATATCATAAGAAGTAGACGGATGATCTGCTGCATCTGGATGAGAGAAGAATGTGTTAATGACAGGTGTATTAAGGGGAGGAGAGAAGGTTATGCTGATTAAATTATATTTACAGGAGGCTGTTCAAAGAGCGTTTCTTGTTGCGGTTGTTTATATCGTATTAAAAGGAATTTATTTGGCAATGATGAAAAAGGAAGTGTATGTCGGCAAAGAAATATTGTATTGTGTTACATTGACTTATATGGTTACTTTATTGGGCTATACTATGCTGCCAAACATGCATATGGGAATAGAATCCAGTGGGAAATTTTATTTTATTTGTGATAGGTGGGGAAATGGAAGGATCAATTTCATACCCTTCAAAACAATAGGTACATTTTTGTTTCAATCAGAAAATGCCAATGTATCTCATTGGAAGGATGTTTCAGACTTAAATCTGCTTGCCAATATTGGGTTGTTTGTCCCATATGGAGTAATAGCGTGGTTTTTCCCTTGGTATCAGAAATCACTCAAATGTATTATCGGTAGTGGCGTTTTGCTTTCTATAATTATAGAGATGGAACAAATCTTTATACAAAGAGGAACGGATATCGACGATGTCATACTAAATACGTTAGGTGTGTTGATTGGCGGGACAATTGCAATGCTGGGATCTAAATATGTGTGGCCATTATTCCGTAACAGATTATAACATATCTAATAAAATGTGGTTATAATAACGTAATAAAGAAAAAAGATCCGTTATACTTTTTATCGTAAATGATAAAAAACACTAGATAAAATGGGAATAGTGGCATGTTAGCTGCTATTCTCATTGTTTAAAAACTGAGAAAAGATATTCTAAAGGAGATACGTTTATATCTATATGGTTCCGGTGATAACGGTCATTACTTCTGTACTAATTTTACATGAGAAACTGACCTTATTAGCCGAAATAGGAACGGTACTTACTTTGATAGGATTATTTCTGTCGGAGTATAAGCCGGAAAGAAATAGGACTAAAAATGGGTTTACAAAATGAAAAGTGCGTCAAATGGATTGCATATAAATGGGGTATTCTCTTGTCTTCACATAGAAAAAGTGACCGGTGCCGATAAAAAAATCTTGAAATCAACATAATCTGCGATATAATAAAACTGGTATGGTACAGTAAACAGAAATAATTATTTGTTGTATGCAAGGTTATGAAGGTATAGGAAAATTTATAAGGAGAACGAGGAGGAAAAATATGACAGAAAATCAATATCAGAGAGCAAACAGGATGGTACTGATCACGATTCTGATAGTATTTGGGTTTATTGCAGTAACAGTCTTAGCGGCATTAGGAGTTTCAAAGGGAGAACGGGCAGGCAGGATTATAATACAGTTTATCACAGCGTTGGTTGTTATGACTGCATCAATCGCAGCATACATAATGAAAAAGAAAACACATATATGTGAGGTTCTATTATCAGTAAATATAGCGATTGGATATGTTGTTGTTGTATTACTGAATTCTACGGATACCGTGTGGACATATGGAATTCCGATGATTATTTCCGTTATGGTTTATCTTAATAAAAGATTGATGTATTGTGCCAATGGTTTAGTTATATTAGCAAATGTTGTGCGATTAATAAGGGATTTTGACAGTAGCAATTCGGAACTGTTATCAAGCAGGATATTAGCTATCCTTGTAATCATTCTTGTGACGATCATATCGATCAATATAGCGAATCTATTGATTCAGTATTTTGGCGAGAAGGTATCCCAGATTGAGGAGGCGGCTGCAAAACAGAATGAAAGCAATACGAAAATGGTTGCTATTGCGGATAATATTTCTGACGAGTTTGAAAAAGCGATGACTATGCTGAATGAACTTGAGAAAAGTATAGATATCAGCCACAGCTCTATGGGGGATATCGCAGACAGCACGGAAAGTACGGCAGAGGCAATCCAGAGACAGGCGGTTATGTGTTCTGAGATTCAGGAAAACACGGATATGGCGGAAAAAGAAATTAATCAGATGATAAGTGCATCTGACAAGACAGATGAATCGGTAAATAACAGCAAGGTGGTTGTTGGTCAATTAAAAGAACAGGCACAGAATGTACAGGACGCAAGTAATATCATTGTTGATGTAATAAGTGGTCTTACAGAGAAGGTTAATGATGTACAGAATTTTGTTGGTGATATCGTTAATATATCCGCAAGGACAAATCTTCTTGCACTGAATGCGTCGATTGAGGCAGCCCGCGCAGGAGAAGCGGGAAAGGGGTTTGCGGTCGTTGCGGAGGAAATCCGTCAGCTTTCGGAACAGACCAAGAAGGCTTCTGAAAGTATTACAAATATCATACAGAAGCTGAACGAAGATACCCAAAAAGCGAACGAGAGTATCAATGAATCTGTGTTATCCGTTGATAAACAGAACGCACTTATTGATGAAACAGAAAAAACATTTGTTGAAGTAGGCAATACAATGGATGTGCTGATGTCAAGCATACATGTTGCAGAGCAGAGCATCAATAAAATACTTGATTCAACGTCAGTGATATCGGATAATATATCACATCTGTCGGCAACAGGAGAAGAGGTTGCGGCTGCATCTGCGGAGGGCATCAAGGTATCAGATTCCACGGTAGAGGGCATGAATGATTGTAAAATAATACTCAACAATATATATGAGCTTGCCAATGAATTAAAAGCTTCTGTTGAGACGAAGGATATTTATTAGAGAGAAAAAGTGCACAAGAAAAAGTACGGTGCATAACGGAAGGAACACATTTTATGGAACGGAAGCTATGATGTGTGCCATGATGACAATCATTTGTTGTGACGGATGAAGTGTATGAACATATGGTATATGCACCGAATAAGCATATTTGTATGGCTTCCCTTCCGGGAAGGAAAGATTGAAGGAAAAGTTGAGATTTTATATGAGGAACTTCATATGACTGTAGCGGAGATCGCGGAGAAATTAGTTATTTCAGAAGAGGAGGTGTAAAAAATTGTAGATGCCTCCAAGTAGTGTTTTATTAAAAATGTGGTTATAATAACGTAATAAAGAAAAAAGAATGGAGGAAAAAGCGATGAGTATGATCAAAAACATGGACAAGGCACAGGTAATGGTACTGAAAGAACAGGTGTCCTATCAGACAGGACAGGTAGTCAGCAAGACGCTTGCACAGAACGATGCGCTTAGTGTAACATTGTTTGCCTTTGATAAGGACGAAGAGATTAGTACCCATGAATCCGGTGGAGATGCGTTTGTAACCTGTTTGGATGGAGTTGGAGAAATTACGATTGATGGTGTGGAATATGAGCTGCACGAAGGAGAGTCGATCGTAATGCCCGCAAAACATCCACATGCGGTATACGGCAAAGAGCAGTTTAAGATGTTGTTAGTAGTGGTATTTTAGTATTGTCTCAAGAGGATGGCAAAGATTTAGACAAAATGCTCCCAAAAGATGGGAGCATTTTGTCTATTCCTGAAGATATTCTTCTAACGTAATTTTTTCACGCATGATCTTTTTGGCGGCTTTTTTGCCAACATAGCGAAAATGCCAAGATTCGTACATATAGCCGGTAACTTTTTCTTTATGCTTTGGATAACGGAGAATAAAGCCGTAATCGGCACAGTGTTTGCGCAGCCATTGATTTTCCGGGGTTTGTGCCTGCCCATTGTCAAGCTGCAGATGATCGGAAGCGGTGATATCCACGCACAGACCGGTTTCGTGTTCGCTATAATCGGCAGGTGCAACACTTCGCAAAGCATCTTTTTTAGCGGAACGATAACTCATTCCGGCACGCTCATTTTTGCGGATTTCCTCGGAAAGGAGTATTGTTTGTTTTTGACGGGTACGATAACCGCTTACTACATTGATAGAATAATTAGGATTAGCGGCTTCACAGTCAAACCACATATCACGAAGATGCGGATATATCACTTTGGCAACCTGAATGCCATTTTTTAATGTTTTGAGTTGGACCGAGTAGTCCTTTGATAATGCATGATCTTTGTTCACTAAGATCAGAGTTTGCTTGTGGTTGAGATTTGTGTGGTATTTATGGCTGCGCGTGGTCTGCGGTTGATCTGTTCCCTGAAAATGATAAGCAGCGCCTTCCGTAGATCCGGCAGATGCGTGATCTTCCTTGATCACCAACAATATTCCTCCCCCTAAAATAGTAACCAGCACTAATAGTGCTGCAAATAATCCGATCAAATGACTTCTTTTATACCTCATCTTATAAATTCCTCCTTGCCTGATCCTGTTTTATATTCTTATTAAAACAAAAGATTGCATCCGATTTTGCAAGAAAAGGTATCTAAGTTGTATCATCACAAATTCGCAACGCAAGGGAGTTATCATCCCATCCCATTAACCATCGACCATCTGTGATGTACCATTAGAAGTCATAAAATCAGAATAAAAGTTACCGAAAGAGAATGTGAGATAATTCTCAATACCCGCATAGTTTTGAGAGGTTATGATGGTAACCGGGATGTTGTATTTGTAAGATTTTATTGTAAAATAGTAGTGGGCTTCTTTATAGTCATCTTCACTGGAATACTGTGCGGAAACATCACGATTTATCGAAGCACCATAGTATTTTAGAAGACGCTTAGCGTAGCGGTTAATTTTTTCGGACAAAAGAGATTTTTTGCTTTCTCCCATAGGTGTTGCTTGATACTGCATTGGACTGTCGTTTCCTTGCAAAATGTGGGAGGCGGCTACGTGTCCCGTTAATGGGACTGCATTATACTGTGTCGGATCGGACTTTGTCAAAATCTCTTTTATAGGTATATTTCCCATTGATACATAGTAGATTTTTTCCTGCTCTACATCAAAACGCAAAGAATAAGATTGCTTGTTAGATTCTTTCAAGAAAGAAAGTTCCCAAACACAGAAACTGTCCGTTTCTAAATAATTACGGATGGATAAATAAGTGGCGGATTGAAACATATTTTCCAGATCTTTCACCGTTAGATCGTCGGGAATAAGGTGAAAGGAGTAAAGTTTATGAAGCTGTTTTTGCAGTTTCTCAAAAAATGACTCATCATATTCTGTCAAAGTTTCTGCCTTTGCCGTTGTCAAAATTTCCGAGGCAGCGATCGTTTCGGATGAAAAAATAGCGAGACGCTCTTTGTAAGACAGATTGACTTTAGTGGGTGTAGTCTGAGTGGAATCGTGTGAAACCGTAATGGCATTGGTCGTTTTTTGGTCAGTCAGGTGATTCGTGATCTCAGGAATGATTTCTGCAGTAATAAAAAATGCAGCCACCAGCAAAAAGGTTAATACAATTCGCAACTGTTTTTTCATATGCTACTCCTTTCCGGTTTGCGGGATGGTAATAGTGATTGTTGTACCGACATGAAGTTCACTTTCGATATGCCACTGCGCATGATGAAGGCGCAGGATCTCATAACAAAGCGACATACCAAGCCCGGCTCCACCCTCTTTGCGGGAGCGGGATTTATCTACCATATAAAAAGGTTTTGTGATTTTGTCGATTTCATCTGCAGGAATTCCTTTGCCGGTATCCTGTACGCTGATGCAGTAATAGTCATTGTCGGAATAACCAAGCACAGTGATCGTATCGCCAGACGAGGAAGCCTTTCTGGCGTTGTCGATCAGATTGATAAGCAGTGATAAGAGTAGATCTTTGTCGCCATATAGCGTTGCAGGAGCGAGATGCATTGATAACATCACGTCTTTGGCTGCAAGATTTTGTTTCATCATTGGAACGATTGCATCGGTAAGTTCTGACGATGAAACCGGTGCAAAGGTAAGCTCCTGCTGTTGCAAAACAAATAGATCTAACAGTTTGTATGACAAGGATTCCAAGCGTTTTCCCTGTGAAAAGATATAGTCTGCCGCCTGCCACTTTTCTTCCTGCGACAGATCCATTGTGCGTAATAACTCGGCATAGCCGATAATGGAAGTGAGCGGCGTTTTTAATTCGTGTGCAAACGCTGCCGTAAATGCTTCTTGATTTTTGGCGTGCATGGATATCTCATCAATTTTTTCCTGCAGACTATCAGCCATGCGATTAAAATCAGCCGCCAGAGTAGCAATTTCATCCTGTCCATGAACTTGGACACGACTATTCAAATCGCCATCTGCGAAACTGCGCGTGGAAGCCGAAAGGACACGCACGCGATATGTCAAAAAATATGACAAAGCCAGAGAAAGGATCATGCAGGACACCAATATGATAAACATGATATAGTGGTACATGCGAGTCATTTCCTGACGCTGCAAATAAATGTTATTGATATTTGTAACAGTTTCTACGTAATAACCTTTCAGATCGCTTGGTAATATCGTATAGCTTACGATACGTAAATAATACGTATCTTTACTTTTATATATTTTGCGTGCGGACTTGTTTTTCCCTGCTTTAGTAAAGAGAACATCGTTGTTCTGCGGTTTTCCGGAGGAGTAAACAACGTTTCGCCGGTCATCATATATTGTGAAAAAATCGGAATCCCCTCCAAAACTTACCGCAAAGGATGAACAGATCTCTTTCATGGCGTTTTTGTGTTTAGTAAAATAATCCGCAGGCATAGAGCCGACAATATTGCCTAGAGACATGCGGACCATTTCGTTTTTGCTGTTGCCGGACTCAATCTCTCGATGATAGGAAGCTCGAAAGGACGCAGAAATCATCCAGGTTCCGCAAATACTAAAAGCAGTTGCGATCAAGATAAAAAAACTGATAAAAATTTTCCAATAAAATTTCATATTGTTTTATGCTCCCTCCATGTTGACATTAAACCGCTATCTGTCATTTTGATGATCGTTTTACACTTCCGCAATGTCAACTTCAAGTCGATACCCTACTTTATATACGGTTTTTATTTTATCTTCCCAGTGTAGTTTTTTGCGCAGCCGCTGTATATGGAGATCTACAGTACGACCGTCACCCATATATTCATTCTGCCAAATGTTCTCATAAATAGTTTCACGATATAATGCGATATTTTTATTGCGCACTAAGAAGAGAAGCAGCTCAAACTCCTTGAGTGTCAGCATGATCTGCTTCCCTTGTTTGGTTACGGTACGTGATGGAACGTCGATGACAGTATCAAAAATCGTGATCCTCTCCTCACTTTTGTGATAACGTCTCAGAACGGTTTCTACACGTGCTAACAATTCCATCATTTCAAATGGTTTTGTAATGTAGTCATCCGCTCCTGCCCTCAAACCTTTCACTTTGTCATCTAACGTGCCCATCGCCGTAATAAAAATGACCGGCATTTGTGTCGTCTTGATATAGTCAAGTAATTCATAGCCGTCAATGCCCGGCAGCATGATATCCAGCAAAATGAGGTCGTAACTGTTTTCTGCAATCAGGTCTGCAGCAGTTTCGCCATCAAATGCCTGTTCACATATGTAACCGGTTTTGCAGAGACTCATACGAATCAGATTCGAAATAGCCTCTTCATCTTCTACAATCAATATTTTACTCATAGCTTTGTCCAATATCTGTCACGGTTATTATATACGGCCTGTCCCCTATCAGGCGTATTATGACCGGAAGTCCTCTCGTGTTTACACAGTTGTGTGTGAAAATTTTCATAACTTCAACACACGTTTACTATACCGACCTTATGTATCTAAAATGTATCATAAATCTGACAAGTCATATGACCGGTGATTTCTTATTTGTTGTATTAGCATCTAGATAGCAGTATAACCTCTATAGGATCATACTGTCAAAAGGAAAGATGGCAAAGTCCCTTTCATAAATGATGAACACCCTAATCTTTTAAAAATAAAATTAGAAAATGGTGTAACATTTCGATGACTCATCTGTTATATTGGTAGATAGCACGAAAAATCGCCATCTGCAGCAACGTGAGAGATGAGGAAAGGAGGGGGAGCTTGACAAAGTGGATAAACAGCTTTTAGAAAAGTTGTACGATGCATATTATCAGGAAATATATTTGTATGTATATGCATTGTGCAAAAATCATGAGTGGGCAGCGGATCTGACGCAGGAAACATTTCTGAAAGCACTGCTTTCGCTGGATCAAAGTCATACCAACATGCGGGCATGGTTATATACGGTGGCGCGCAACCTGTATTATAATGAGGTGTCCAAAAACAGACGAGTCATGTATGTGGACGAGTATGAGAACGAAACGGAAGATAGGGCAAATATACCATTAGAAAATATTCTGTCGAAAGAAAGAAATCGCTTGTTGTATCATGCGATTGAGCATTTGCCGGAGCGGCAGCGAGAGATTGTTATGATGCAGTATTTTGGAGGCTTGGGACAAAAAGAAATTGCTAAGGTGCTTCACATGACACCGGAAAATGTAAGGGTGTCGGCACATCGTGCTAAGAAGCAGATGAAAAATTATATGGAGGGACAGGGTTATGAACTATAGGGAATTATTGCAAAAATATAAGGCAGGGGAATTGCCGGAAGAACAGCGCAAACAGGTACGCCAAGACATTGAGAAACAGGATGCGATCAGCGAGTATTTGTTTGATAATGAGGAGATGGAGTTTGAGGAACAGGTAGAACAGGACGGGGGTCAAACTACCGAAAGTACAGATGGAAGTGTGCCGAAAGACGGACAAAACGTCAATATTGTGGGTGCTGCAGTGCCAAAAGGCGGACAGGAGGCAGAGTTTACGAAGTTGATCAGGCGGGCAATACGCCGTACATTTATTAAGTATGGTGTTATTACCGGAGTGATCGTTATAGGAATTGTATGTTTCTTGGTGTTTGCACTTCCAAAGATCCAGGATGCCATGTATTATGATCCAAATAAAATTGTCGGCACAGAAGAGGGAAATAAAACCAATCAATTGTCCTTGGACATATCCGTGTATTCAGAGTTGTTTTTGCCGGAGAACTATCGCGATTCTGCGGCCGCAACAGGAAGCGGCTATGGCAATTATGACATCGTGATCAACCAGACGAGCTCCCACAATGGCATTTTTGAGTACGTGGGAGGAAGGATCGCGAAAAATGATATGGTTCTGTATAATCCCAATATTGTACAAAAACCATTCTCAAATGTTTTTTATCCACCAAGCGAGATGACGACAGCCAGTGCGGCGACGCCGGAAGGGATTGCCGGAACGAAGAAAGAAGCATTTGATGAGCTGTCTAAGTTGGAGGATGAAAAAATGTACCATGCCTATGTCAGCTTGGATAAAGTATATTCATTTTCTGAATTCAAAGCATTGGCGGAAAAGAATGATCTTGAGCCGACCTGGTGCGCGATCAGTGTAAAAAATAAAGACCAAACGGAAAGCAAATATACAACGTACAATATAGGGAATATAGGATTTCGTATGTACACCAGTTGCAGCAGTCTTGCCTTTGACCAAAAAAAATATCCGCTGCTGACGGCATTTTCACTTGCTGAGCAGGAATCCGCCAAGAAAAATGTTTTGAAGGAAAAAGATGTTACCAAACACATGACAAGTATGTTACAATATTTGCAAGATAACGATGACATTGTGAAAATGATCGAGAACGATCAGGGCACTGGGAAAACGGATTATGCTTCAGTGATTGATAGTATTCAGAAAGATGGTTTGCATATTTATGGATATTACGTGGAAGATATCGGTAAGGAACTGAAGAAGTTAAAAGATATTGGCAATGTATCATATGTGTACACGACCGAAATGATATAATGAGCCTCAGTGCGCAATTATTAGAATATAAAGAGGTTGACTATGGAAAAAAGAGCACAGGGAATGTCATTACAGCAGAGAAAAGACGATTTGCCGGAGATATTGCGACGTTTTGAACAGGAAAATATGCAGAAAGTGGCAGCAGAGAAGTATCGCTGCCATTTCCATCTTATGGCACCGGTAGGATGGTTAAACGATCCTAATGGACTGTCATATTTTGGGGACAGGTATCATGTGTTTTTTCAATATTCTCCGTTTGCCGTGAATGGCGGAATGAAACTGTGGGGACATTATACAAGCAAGGATTTAGTGCAGTATAAATATGAGGGAGCACCATTTTTGCCGGATGAAACCTATGATAAAGATGGCGTGTTTTCCGGTTCAGCCATTGTATGGAAGGACAAGATGTATTTGTTTTATACCGGAAATGTGGAGGAAGAGGGAGATCATGATTATATCCATTCCGGCCGTGGAGCGAATGTGATCCGCGTGATATCTGAGGATGGGGAACACTTCTCTGCCAAACAATGTATTTTGACGAATGCGGATTATCCGGCAGAATGTACGAATCAGGTTCGCGATCCAAAGTTGTTTCAGATGACTGACGGTACATTTCGAATGGTGTTAGGGGCATGGCTGCAGGATGATAAGGGAGCGGTGTTGCTTTATTCGTCAACAGATTTGGAGCATTTTACCTTTGAGCAGCTCTACACAACAGAAAAAGCTTTCGGATATATGTGGGAGTGCCCGGATATCTTTGCGTTGGATGGGCATCGCATTCTTGCAGTGTGCCCACAGGGGGTTCCTTCCGAGGCGGAGCAATATCAGAATATTTATCAGTCCGGGTATTTTATCGAAACAGAAGAGACCCGGACTGTGGACGCGTCATTTAAGGGAACAGAAGAGACCCGGACTGTGGATGCGTCATTTAAGGGAATAAAAGAGAACCGGAATGTGAATCCGTCATTTATAGAGTGGGACATGGGATTTGATTTTTATGCGCCACAGACATTCGAAACACCAGCTGGAAGAAGAATATTGATTGGCTGGGCGGGCGTCCCAGATGCAGAATATAGCAGCAATCCTACGAATGAAGGGTGGCAGCATAGTCTGACAGTGCCGCGCGAGCTTCGCTATCATAATGGGAAAATTTATCAATTACCTATCCGTGAATTGGGACAGCTAAGGAAAAAAGAAATTTTGCCGGAAAAGGAATCATATGTACTGGATAATGGTTGCGGAGAGCTGATCTTTGACGGAATCGCCGCTTCATCATCGGCTGCTATTTGTGTGCAGATCGGCACCGGATGCTCGTTATCCTATGAGAAAGGGCTTGTTACATTACAGTTTACTGATGATAGTGGTGCCGGGCGTGGTAAACGCGTGGCGAGGTGCGAGGCAGTTCATAAAATCCAGATTTTAATGGATGTTTCTATTTTAGAGATTTATATCAATGATGGTGAGATTGTGATGACCAGCCGTATCTTTTTTCCGGAGAAAGATGCAACGGTACGATTTTTGGGACAGGCTGAAATGATTCAGGCATGGCAGCTGTGATGATCGGATTTCTGCTCGGTTTTCAGCAGACGTGGGAGATTCCGCAGAGGAGATACGTTGAAAATTTGGGAGAGATGTATTACACTGGAAATGTGTGCGATAGTGCATACTTCGCAACATAAAATTATATAGAAATGGAGATTAATATGAGTATTCGAATTGGAATTTTAGGCTATGGTAATCTGGGACGTGGTGTAGAGTGTGCAATCCGTCAGAATGATGACATGGAGCTGGTTGCTGTTTTTACACGAAGAGACCCATCGCAGGTATCTATTTTGACCGATAGCGCAACTGTTTGTAAGGTTGATGAGATAACGGATTGGAAAGACAAAATTGACGTGATGATTTTGTGTGGTGGAAGTGCTACTGATCTGCCGGAGCAGACGCCGAAGTATGCACAGTATTTTAATGTGATTGACAGCTTTGATACACATGCGCGTATTCCAGAGCATTTCGCTGACGTGGACAAGACAGCAGCGGATAGCAAACATGTTGCTGTGATTTCAGTTGGCTGGGATCCGGGAATGTTTTCGCTGAATCGCTTGTATGGAAATGCAATTCTTACAGAGGGTAAAGACTATACGTTTTGGGGCAAGGGTGTCAGCCAGGGACATTCTGATGCGATTCGCCGTATTGATGGCGTTAAAGATGCAAAGCAGTATACGATCCCGGTAGAAAGTGCATTAGAGGCAGTTCGTGCCGGGGAAAATCCTGAGCTTACAACGAGACAGAAACATACCCGAGAGTGTTTTGTAGTATTAGAAGATGGTGCAGATGCTGCGAAAGTTGAGCAGGAGATTAAGACAATGCCGAACTATTTCGCAGATTATGATACAACAGTGCACTTTATTAGCGAGGAAGAATTAAAGAAAAATCATAGTGGTATTCCTCATGGCGGTTTTGTATTGCGCAGTGGTGTGACCGGCTGGAATAAAGAAAATAAGCATCTCATTGAGTATAGCTTAAAATTAGATTCCAATCCGGAATTTACATCTAGTGTACTTGTTGCTTATGCTAGAGCTGCTTATCGCATGGCAGAGCAGGGACAGTTTGGCTGCAAGACAGTATTTGATATTCCACCGGCATACTTAAGCAGTATGAGTGGGGAAGAATTACGTGCGAAAATGCTGTAATTGTATAACAGATGCGAGTTGTTGGATTAGATACGCCGTGATAGATTGGGACAAGACGAGTCACCAATTGAATTATGATTCGTCGTGATTCGATGAGTCGTAGATGGAAATGTGAATTGTGGGACTGTACCAGTTGCAATTTTATTTCAAATGTGATATTATCAGACTTGCGCTGTGAAAAAGCGGGCGCAGGTCTGTTTTGCAATGTGTTATTGTTAGGAAACAGAGCAAAATTAATATGCGGATATGGCGGAATTGGCAGACGCGCTAGATTTAGGTTCTAGTGTCAACAGACGTGCAGGTTCAACTCCTGTTATCCGCACGATATAAAAAGAGCTCTTGGGACATACAGTCCCAAGGGCTCTTTTTCGTCGCGCAGACGGAGAGTGGAACCAGAGGTTCCATCTCCGCTCCGCTTCGGTCGGTGCTTAACAGACGTCCGCAGGACGTCTAGCACCCTGTTATCCGCATTACTAAAACAAGTCTCATGGAAGAATGATTCCATGAGACTTGTTTTTTATATTCTAGAAGACTGTTTACCTCATTTGATATAAAAATCTACCCTGCGAGCCCGAAACGCTGGGGCAGGGTAGATGTATAACATTTTAGATCCTTGCAGTAAGATATTTTTCGGCACTGATTGCTGCATTGGCGCCATCTGCCGCGGCTGTTATAATCTGTCGATTTTCTTTGCTGCGTACATCGCCTGCTGCAAAAAAATTGTCCAGGGATGTGCGTCCGTTTTCGTCAGCAACAATATATCCCTGTTCGTTTAATGGTACAATGCCTTGCAGTATATCTGTTGCGGGCTGTCTGCCAACGGCAACAAAAACGCCAGATACCGGAATATCAGATGTTTTAGAAAGTGTCTCGTTCGGAATATCAGATGTTTTGTGAAGTGTCTCGTTTGGAATAATAGAATTATTTGTTTCGACCTGCACAGCGAATACCCCCATTGCCTCTTCACCGATGATCTTTGTTACTTTTGCAGGGGTGATAATGTGGACATTTTTTTTGCTTTTCAAGTTGGTCAGCGATTCTGTATTTGCACGGAATGAGTTTTGGCGATGAATTAAATAGACTTTGTGACAGAGATCGGATAAATATAATGCGTCGCCGACTGCTGTGTTGCCACCACCAATTACCGCCACATCTTTTCCTTTATAAAAAGTGCCATCACAGGTGGCACAGTACGAAACGCCTTTTCCGATAAGAGCTTCCTCGCCAAAAACATTTAAATGGCGATGGGAGGCACCTGCCGCATAGATCACGGTTTTACTTTGGATGCAGGATCCATCTTTGGAATATATTTTCCAGCATGCATCAGTTCGTTCTAACTTTATTGCTTCGCTTTCCTGAAATCTTACGCCGCATGCTTCTGCGTGTGTACGAAATTGCATTCCCAGTTCGAAACCGCGTATGGACGAAAATCCTAAATAATTATTAATGCAGTCAGCTTCTGCAATCTGTCCAACTCCGTGAGAAATTTTTTCGATAACAAGAATGTCTAAACCGGACCGCGAACCGTATATGGCTGCAGATAGCCCCGCCGGACCACTGCCAATAATTACTATATCTAACATAATTTGCCTCTCTATCACTTTCTTATATATTTTGCACAAAAAAGCCTTTATTTTAGCCATCTGTACAATGGTTAATTAAGTTACAAACAATAATAAACTCCTTACATAATCAATGTTTTGTCGAAATTATGAGCTTCTTTATTTTGCATAAGAATAGCGCAAACAAAACGGAATTTCCAAAACCGGTATTTTTCAAGATTCCCATAATCTCAAGAATAGTATTTCAAATCAAAATTAATTTATTCAAACCTCCCATACCTCATTATCTCACACGACCACATATTGCTTATTATGTCAAAAAACTAATAGCTATTTTGCAGCCAACAAG
>ERZ859980.340-NODE-340-length-32094-cov-1.613221_pt1 | contig 32094 bp, 23 predicted proteins | sample MGYA00509984_ERZ859980 | MGnify/ENA primary metagenome ERZ859980 (study PRJEB30046, sample SAMN00715173) | human gut metagenome | study: EMG produced TPA metagenomics assembly of the A metagenome-wide association study of gut microbiota in type 2... | reverse complement strand
ACAGATGTTGACAAGAAATTGTATGGTAAACATGCTAAAAATTTAATGAAGACTGATGTTAAGGACACAGAGAATGGCTATGAAGTTTCTATGGATCTTCCAGGATTCAAAAAAGACGAAATAAAGATGAAACTTGAAAATGGTGTATTAACAATTAATGCAGCTAAAGGATTAGACAAGGACGAGAAAGATAAGAAGGGTAAATATGTAAGACGTGAACGTTATGCAGGTAGCCTAACAAGAAGTTTCTATGTTGGTGATCATGTAACTGTTCAGGATGTTCATCCTAAATATGAAAACGGAATTTTGTCTTTCACAGTTCCAAAAGAAAACAAACAGGTTGAAGAAAAAGAAAAATTTATAGAAATTGAAGGATAAATAAATTCTTCATATGGTTGTTTAGAGAATAAGCAATAAATGAAAAAACCTAGGACTACAATAATGTGTCCTAGGTTTTTTTGTGCTCCGTATGTTTGTGGACAACATACAGGGCACAGTAGAGTGTATGAATTAAAAGCTATTTATTTTCATTCCATAATTTTTCTGCAACAGGTTTCCAATGTTCAGAGTACTTATCACATTTAGAACATAAATGTTCCGCAGTTTCAGGTGACTGTAAATCAGTTGAATGGGCACCTGAAGAATTTATCAAAAATCATACAACTGTCTAAATATTTCCCGGCATAAAATTAAGCTAAAACGGTTCTGTTTATTGTTACGGTTTTCTACATATGTGTTATACTAATAGCAAAAAAGTTTAGTGAATTATAGACAACAAAAATTTTATGAAAAGAGGCATTAAGTGAATATTTTATCATTAGAAAACATTACACATTCATATACAGAAAGGAAATTATTTGATGACGCAAGCTTTTACCTTCATGAAGGCGAAAAAGTCGGAATCATTGGCATAAATGGGACAGGAAAATCAACACTGCTAAAAATTATGGCAGGCTTAGAAGTACCTGACAGTGGAAATGTCATAAAGGCATCTAATTTGATGATACATTATCTGCCACAGAACCCGAAGTTTAATGAAGACGACACAGTAATTGAAAGTGTGCAGAATATGGTACATCATCATGCAAACGAAGACGAGTTAGTTAAGGCAAAAGCCATGATGACAAGACTTGGTATAAATAATTTTGAACAAAAAACAGGTGAATTGTCCGGTGGTCAAAGAAAAAGACTTGCTTTAGTTTCTGTGCTTATTACACCTTGCGATATTTTAATTCTAGACGAGCCTACAAACCATTTAGACAGTGAAATGGCAGAGTGGTTGGAAAATCAGTTGCGCGCATTTAAAGGGGCCTTAGTTATGGTAACTCATGACAGATATTTTTTAGATAGCGTTACTAATAGAATTATCGAGTTAGACAAAGGAAAAATTTACAGCTATAACGAAAAGTATTCTGGATTTTTACAGCGTAAGGCAGAAAGAGAAGACAGTCAGAAGGCAAGTGAACGCAAAAGACAAAGTATTCTCCGCAAGGAGATTCAGTGGATGCAGCGTGGCGCAAGAGCAAGGTCCACAAAGCAAAAAGCTCATATACAGCGCTATGAAAATCTTAAGAATCAAAAAGGAATAGTTGAAGATGATAAAATTGAATTAAGCAGTATTAAATCAAGGATGGGAAAAACTACCATTGAACTTGATAAAGTTTCAAAAAATTATGGGCAGGATAATATTTTAATTAAAGAGTTTTCTTATAATTTTTTAAAAGGTGACAGAGTAGGATTTGTAGGAAAAAATGGTTGTGGTAAAACAACTTTAATGAAAATTATAGATGGTAGAATTAAACCTGACAGTGGAACTGTAACAATTGGACAGACTATCAAAATCGGCTACTATACACAGGAAATTGAGACAGACCAACAAGGTGGAATTGCTTACATGGATCCACAGGAAAAAGTTATTGATTACATAAAAAACACAGCGGAATTTGTTCGTACAGAGGATGGACTTGTATCGGCATCGGCAATGCTTGAAAGATTTCTATTTCCATCATCTCAACAGTATAGCAAAATAGAAAAATTGTCCGGTGGAGAAAGACGAAGACTTAACCTTTTAAGGGTACTTATGGAGGCACCTAACGTACTTATTTTAGATGAACCTACAAATGATTTAGATATTGAAACAATGACAATATTAGAAGATTATTTGGATAGTTTTGATGGCATTGTAATTACAGTATCCCATGATAGATATTTTCTTGATAGAGTGGTGAGAAGAATTTTCGCATTTGAGGGAAATGGAGTAATTAGTCAGTATGAAGGTGGTTATACAGACTATATTAATAAGAAGAAAGCTGAAAAAGAGTTAGCTAATAGTAACCAAAGTCTGCCTGAACAAAAAAAATGGGGAAGTGGTAAAGAAAACAAGTTATCCGGTAATGAAAAAAAGGAATCTTATAAACATAAAAATAAAAAATTAAAATTTTCTTACAATGAGCAAAGAGAGTATGAAACAATAGAAGAGGATATTGCAAAACTGGAAGAAAAGTTGGAAACCTTGATATGGAAATGAACAAAAATGCAACCAATTCTGTAAAATTAAGAGAATTACTGGAAGAAAAGGAAGCTGCGGAAATGCTGTTGATGGAAAAAATGGATCGTTGGGAATATTTGGAAGAGTTAGCAAAAAAAATTGAAAATCAGTAGTAAAGGAATATATGTTAAACGATGAATCGTGGAAAATTGCAAATTTGCAACAGCTTTTTATACGTGCTATAGTTAATTTATAAAGGAGAGAAAACTATGGAATCACATAAAACTTCAGCACAAATAATTATGTCCTTATGTAATGAAAAGGAATTACAAGGCGCGAATTGGCAAGGCGATTAAATGTAACTCCATCTCAGATTAGTCGAATAGTTAATGAAGAGACTAAAACCATAAGCAGCGAAATTCTTATTGGATTAACAAAAGAATTTGGAGTGTCAGCAGATTATATTTTAGGCCTTACAGAAAAAAAAGAAAACGAAAACAAAGGAAATGTGCATATAGATTATAACCCACAAAATAAAGAGGTTGTACGCATACCGATGTTACTTATGAGCTCTTCATTTCAACTTGGAAAATGCTTAGAGTTTATAGAAAGTATTGAAGATGTTCCACAAAAAGAAATGGCATATGCAGAATATTACTACTTTAGTGGACAGCATGAAAAAGCCGTAAAATATTCAGAAATGTATTTAAATCATGAAGACATAATGTTAAAACTTTCTGCAAGTCTTATATACACTTTTGCAAATTTATCTTTAGATAGGATAAATTCTGCTAGAATAGGATTAAATCGGTTAAGAGAATATTTAGAGAAAGCAATGTCAATGGAAATTGATAAAAAGACCCGTGCATGCTGTGTGTTTGTAGCTTCAGCTGCTCATACATTGCTTCATTTACCTGTAGGAAATATTCCACCATTGTCAGAGTATCTTAATGAATTTACTAAAGGAATGCAGTTGTGGGGAGCTTATGTTTTAGCGCATAAGACATATCTTAACAAAGAATATGAAAGGTCACTTGGGATAGTACAGGCATGTATTATGACTTCAGATAAAATATATCCAATAGCTTTTATATATTTAAATTTAGTTGCGGCAATGGACTGCATGAATATGATGGAAAAAGAAAAAGCAAAAGAGTATTTTATGAAAGCATGGGAAATTTCAAAACCAGATGATTTAATAGAAGGCATAGGAGAGCATCATGGACTTTTGCAGGGACTTATAGAGACTTGTATGAAGAAAGAACATCCCGATGACTATGCAAGAATAATTGATATTACATATAAATTTAGTGCCGGCTGGAGAAGAATTCATAATCCTGATACAAATGAAGATGTTGCAGATAACTTAACAACCACAGAGTTTACTATAGCAATGCTTGCTAATAGAGGATGGACAAATAAGGAAATTGCTGAACATTTGGATATTACTACAAGAACTGTAAAACAACATTTAACATGTGTATTTAGTAAATTAAATATAACAAATAGAAAACAGCTTAAAGATTTCATGCTAAGATAGAAAACAGAATATTGTATAAATGTAGTAGAAAAAGTACTACTAATAGAATGGACATTTTTTAATGTTTTTCCATTTTTTATTTCAAATTAATTTTGAAATTATGGAATTAAACAGAGAAAAATGTCCATTTTTTTGAAAAAATGTACGATGCGGAAAATAGTTACTTAATTTATAATTTAATTAGAAAATTATACCTTAGTAAGAAACGTAAATTATAAATATATTGTAAAAGGGAAGGAGAAAGGATTATGTTAAAACACAAATTAGTGACAATGAGAAAAGGTAAAAAAATTCTAAGTACAGTTTTAGCGACGGCAATGATTATAACAAGTATTCCGGCAATGAATTTTTTTAAGGGTGCATTAAATGTAAATGCAGCAGTTACATATGCTCCCAAAAAAATTGGAGTATCTCTATTATGCAGTGATATGTTGTCTGGAAATTATGGTGATAATGTATATAAAGCTTTATTAAGAACCAATTCATTAGCAGAAGACTCCAAAAACGGTAGCGCTTTTAATAATGTAAATATGTTGGGACTTACATATCAAAATCGTCATGGTGATAAAGGAAAATCTTACAGAGCAAGTTTAAAAGACGAAAAATATTCAGGACTGTATGATTTAGCTAAGAAAGGACAAATTCAACAAAGCATTTCTGCAAATGTTAAAAACCATAATCATAGAAGTACCAAAAGACATTGGAACAAAATAAAACAATATTGCAAGGTTATTTTTGGATACCCTTTGGGAAGTAATAATGATTGGTTTAGCGGTAAACTATTTGAATCAAACAATAATTCAGACTATTCAACTATAGGTGGAAACGATTATTGGAATACAATGAATCCGGACAAAGGATATAAAAACCAGTTAGCGGTATATATGACTGCCAGAAAAGGCTGTGAGAATTGTAGTGGTGCATATGTAGAAAATGTATCTATAGCATTAAAGGATACAAAGGCACCAACTATTTCAAAAATAACAATTACATCAGCGCAGAACACAGATACAGCAACAAAATATTTTAAAGCAGGTCAGACAATCTATGCAAAGGTAAAATTTAGTGAATATGTAAGACTTGCAGATAATAATGACACTAGTAAACAATCAACGGGAATTAAATTAGGTTTGGCATTAGGCAAAAAAAATACAAAAGAAGTTACACAGATATATGCTGACTTAATAAGTTTGAAAAATGATGAAGCCATTTTTTCTTATAGGGTTCCTGCAACAATGAAAATTGATAATGAAAACTACAAAACAGACTTTTTTATATCAGGACTTGCAGATATTAATAATCAGAAAAGTTTTGTAGTTACATCTTCTGCTAATAAGAACAATAAGTTTGATAGAGTATTTTTGGATAATAAGGGGAATACACTTTCATATTCAAGTGGAACAATGAAAAAGCTTGAAAGTGGAGTAAATGATAAAACAAAAGTTGAAAGTAATATAAAGAAAACAACATGTGCAATTACAGATATTGCAGGAAATCCAGTAGATGTTAGCAGCTTTAGGGTAGACTCAGCATATAAGAAAGGTGTAGGTATTTACAGAACATATCTTGATGCGGTTAATCCTGGAATTAAAAATGTAATATTTTCAACAAATCAGAAAAAAGACAGCAACAACGACAATGCCAATAACTATTTAAAAAATGGAACAAAATTACATACGAAAGTTGTACTTGATGAAAACATAAAAACAATTGCCAGTGGGGATTATTCTAAAATTAAGGCAAAGTTAAATGTATATAATTCAAATGGAAGTCAGATAACAACTACAGTTAAGAGTATTTCTTATGGAGAAACAACAACAATTGAATTTAATCAGGTTACAATAGACAAAAATATGTCAATAAAACCCATATCAAAAGGCAGTGAAAAATCAGAATACAAAATAACGGTAACAGACATTGAAAATAAAAATATGTTAAAGGACTATTCAGATAATAGTTTAACAGAAATTGGAGATTTAAGATCAAATACGGGAACAGAGTATTTTTTAGATAATGAGTCACCAGTTATTAGAATCGGAGATGAGGAGATTGATTCTTCAAAAAAATATTCAATGGCAAGATGTGAGACAGAAGGAGAAGTGTATAGAGTTGTATTTAACACAACAGATGTAGATACACAAAGTGGAAGTAATTTATTTCCTTTTGCCTCAGGAGTAATTGGCGGAAAAGGTTCTATAAGTGTTGACTTGAAATCAAGCACAGTTTCAGATTTTCAATACATATTATCGCTTAAAGAAATATCAAACAGGGATTTATCGAAGAAAACTTTTAGAAACGGTAAATCAAACAGAGAGTTGGCATTAGATGGAACTGATGAAAGAAATACAACATTCTCTCTTACAGGTAAAACAAGTTATGTATATTTATATATAAAATTTATTGACAATGTAGATTACAGTGACATGAGTTCAGGATTGAATATAGAGATGACATCTGCAGATGTAAATGAAAACAGCATAACTAAAATAACGAATTTTGAATATGAACCAAAAGATAAAATTAATCCAACTTTAGCTTATGAGGGAATTACGTTAAAGGAGAATTCTGACAATACAGCTTACCAGGAAGCAAAGGTAAGAATAAAAGATGAAGGAGGAATTGACACTAATAACATCAAATATATTTGGGTTAAAGAGGGAAATGAAGTTCCATCTGTAGAATCATACAAACTTCTTCAGGCAGAAAATGTAAAGAACATAAAAGAAAGTAATGGTAAAGTAATTGAGTGTGTTGCTACAATTAACACAGAAAACATTTCACAAAATCAGATTTATAATGCAGGATTATATGTATGCGCCAGTGATATAACAGGAAATCAGACCGTAAGTGAAAAATTAGTAGTAGCAAATATAGATATGACAATGCCAACACTTCAGGTTTCAGTTCCCGGTAATATTTCTAACAAAAAATCATCATTAGTTGTAAATGGCCCATTTACATCAAGTAATAATGATGTGAGTATGTTTGTGGTAATTGAAGATCCACTGAATCCGGAAAATTATTTCATAAGGGATAATTCAGGACAGGCTTCTCAAATTGCATCAAAGGAGGAGGAGTATCTAGATAATAAAAAACTTCCATTTAATTCTGAATTTTCAGATACAGAAGTAAACAAATGGAGTTATGGAAAAATAGAAAAAAGTGGAAGTACATATACGATAACAAAGGAATTTAATATTAACCAACAGTCAGACAAAAAATACAGAGATAGATTCCTTGCAATATCAGGAAATATGTATTATGGAAAAGTTAGAGTATTAGCAGGCACAGGATTTAAGGCATCAGCTTTTTCTGAAAATGGAAATATTATAAATTTTGATTCATCAAAAGGAAGTTTAATAAGTGATGAATTTACTATGATGCCCGATGAATACGGTCTGTCAAAGTTAAAGGATGTATCTGCAAATGATTTTATAACTTATGATGGTGATACAAATAAAATAGATATTAATCCAAAAGATAATTATGGTAAACAGGTAAACAAAGAGGATTACATTAATTATAATCCTGAGGATAATAAAGCGGAGTATTTATCTTCTCTAGAAGGTGCCGGGTTTGATATTAAAATATCTAATATAAGGACTAAAGATTTTTCCACAGAAAATATAAATTACAGTTCAAAAAATTCATATATACGACTGGAAAATGTAGATGGATATATTGTTTATCAGTGGGAGGTTACTGAGGGGGTAACAACAGAAAACATCGAAATTCCGGAAGATTTGAAATTAGCAAATGGAAAATATGTGTTAAAAGTATCACTGGCAAATTATGCTGAAGAAGGCAAAACAGAGATGGTTTCAACGGCTGAATACGACAATATATTTGTTTATGATTATTCAGATAAAATGACAGAAGCTTTTGGTATTAATAGTGTATCTACAAAAATTAATTTTACAGCAAAAGACGAGTACGAAAATACTGAAGTCCTCCATATGAAGGTTTTGAAAAAACAGGTGATTATAATTTCTCGAGAACATTAGAAGATAAGAGAAAAAATGATTATACATTAAACACAAAGGATGCTTACGATACAGACACATTATATCTTGGAAATTGTTATACAGATACAGATGATAATAAAGTTATTTCATATGACAGAACAATAGAATTAGCAGTAAATGAAATGACAAATGAAGACTTAAATGATTATTGGATTAAGGTGTGGACTGGCGATTCTTCAAATGAGAATAAAGCTAAATGGTTTAAATTTGAAGAATTTAACAACAATAACAACACTATGACAATAACAGTAAAACCTATTGATGCTGCAAAAGTTAAAAATATAGAAACAGCGCAAGAGTTTTATGCATTAGATAATTCTGATGAAAAATGTGAAATTCCGGTATTTGAAGGCTCTAATACTATTTCTTATAGGATTATGAATATAGGTGGTAATAAATCAAGTGTACATGAAGTAGAAATTATGTATCATACAAAAGCTCCAACCCTTGACATTGATGTTGATAAAAACACTAGTGTTGTTGAAAAGATGGAAGCAAGAGTTGTGAATATGGGAAGTGAGCTTGTAACAAAGGATGTTTCGTTGTATGAAACAGATTTCAAAGGTGATGAGTCAAAAGTGAACCCGATTAGTCAACGGACTTTTGAATACATACAAAATGGCAGACATCTATATTATGCGATAGATGGGTACGGCAACTTAGCTTATACACAGTTCTATATTGAAAATATAGACTGTCGAACACCGGTGGCATCATTTAAATCTATATCTCCGGCAAAATTCCAATCATATGAAGGCGCCGATGAAGATGAAGGATATTTAGAAAATGCAGTTTTAGAGGTTGATGTAAAAGATGACAAGCCGCTTAACAATGCTCAAATTGAAATTGCAGTAGATGATAAGGATGCTTTTACTGTTAATGCTACAGATAAGTGGGATTATGGTGATGGGTATGCAGGCGCATATATAGGTAGAACTGAACTGGAAGGGACAGGAATAAATAATATACAGGTGTCTTATGGCCCGGAAACTGATGGTGGGTACTATATATATATGTATATTCAAATGAATGATGACATTGATAGTAGTAAATCTTTGAGAGAAAAGATTAATCATAGAGTAATAATTAATGTTATTGATGAAGTCGGACACGAAATGGAAAAAGAATTAACTACTGATGGCGAAGAGTTTTATGGACTTAACAATGTTCCTAAAATTAAAAGTGTAGAAAGTGAGCCGGAAGGAGAAGCAATTTATGTTCAATTTACCGGAAAGGTAAGAGTAACAAAAATAAATGGGAATGATGTTCCTCAAGAGTTATATGGAACAATGGATATGATGGATCGTTTTCCAATAACAAGAGGAGAGGGAATGGAGCATTATTTTGAGGAAGCAGATTTAAAAGGAATTGTATTAAAGGATTATTTCGGTATATGTAAGGATGGAACATATGATATTGAATATGTGGACGTTTACAATAATAAATATACAGAAAAAATTGAAGTTAAGGATTTCTTTGGCGATTATGCTGCCAATATAGAATATAGCACATTGTCAAAAACAAATCAGAATGTAGTAGCAACAATTACGGGAGTGGATAAGAATTCGGAATTGACGCTTAAAGAGAGTCAGGAGAAAAGTGATAACTATAAGGTAACATGGAATAAGAATAAGTCAAAAGCAATTGTTGAATTCAGTGCTAATGATACCGTAACATTTAATCTTACTGTTAAGGGTGCTGCTGAAGAAAAAACAGTTGAGTATAATGTTTCAGTTGGAAATATTGATAAGAAAGCACCAGACGATGTGGAAGTAACATGGGTATTTAAAGAAACAGGAGATATTATAGAAGGGAAAGAATTAAATACTGAAGAATTGTTATCACTTTCTACAAACAATGATGTTGAAGTATATATTTCATCACCAACTGAGGAAATATACGGAATAAATGGAAAAGAGCTTAAGCACACATTTAAACATTCAAATAGAACAGAAAGAAATTATACATTTGAGTATGCAGATGAATGTGGAAATTCAGGAGAACCAATTACAGTAAAGTTACCGGATGAATTGATTTTAACAGATTACGAAACACCAATACCTGAAGATGGGGAACAAATAACTGATATCGAAGCACCAAAGGTATCGGCGGAAATATATGCTGTATATGATGGAATGTCAGAGTATAAAACCTCGTGGAATCCGTTAAGTGATACATTTGAAGAAATTTCTAAAGATATTGGTTATACAGGAGGATATCAAATAAAGTATACTTTGTTTGATGTAAGTAAATCAAAAATTGTTGTTCTTAATGGATTAAATCAATCAATAGATGAAATTTCATATAATAGTATGTCGCAAAATATAAGTGGAGTTAAAGTATCGGAGATTGATAATAGCATAGTGATTACGGAGGAATGTGGAATTACTGTAGTGGCTGTAGATGAGGCTGGTAACAAAGTTGCCCATAGCTTTAGTGCAACTAAGTTTGATAAAGAAAAGCCTAAGGTTACAGTAAAAAAAGTTGGAAAGAGCTTTACACAAATGCGACTTCAATTCTATACAGATGATAATACGGATACAAAAAATCAAAATGGAACAATTCTGCCCATAACGAATGGATTAAAAATGGGATTAGATGACGAAGGTTATTATTACTATATGGATGTAAATAATAACGGAAGTTACAACACAACATTCAAGGATAAAAGTGGAAACAAAACTACTGTAACAACTAATGTTACGGAAATTGATAGTGATGCACCGAAAATTAAGGTGTCTTCATGGAGTCCATGTTATACAAAGGATGGAAAATTATATGAAAAAATAGCACCAACAGAACCTGTTAGAGTTTCAGTAACTTTAGCATTAGATTTTAATAAGACTGTGTCAGAGATTAAGGTATATTATAAAAAAGATAGTTCCTGGATCTTAGATGATGGTAGTTTTTCTTCAACTCTTATAGAACTTGGAGGAAGAAAAGCTAAAGTAGAATTTAAGGAAAAAGTTCCAGGAATAGTCAAGGTGGTAGCAACGTCACCTAATGGTATGAGCAATGAATTGACAGATATTGATCTTCAGGGAATAGTTGATAAGGAAGCTCCACAGGTAACTGTTACAAAAACAAGTGAAAACAATAAAGTCAAATTCGTTTACAAATCAAACGAAAAAGTTCTTGTAACAGGATGCGACCATGATACAACATACGGAGCAAATACAGATATACCTTTAACAGTAAAGAGTAATGGAACATATGAAATTTCATTTACTGATATGGCAGGGAATATTACAACTAAGAATGTTACTGTGGATTCAATAGATGAAACACCACCAAGCGTATATGCAGTGGGAATACCTGAAGATTATGTTTCACCACAAAACTGTAAAGTTAAAGTAACAATGTCTGAAAAAGGAACAATTACCTTCCAAGGCAAAGATTACAGTGTGAAAGCACCGGTAGATTCTAATAATGATGGAAAATTAGTTGGTGATGAGTTAGATTGGATTACTTTACCGATTAGTAAAAATGGAAGCTATCAGGTAAAGGCAACAGATCAGGCAGGACTTGTTTCATACAAATTACTACAAGTTAAATATGTAGATGATCAGGCACCTAATATTCAATTTAACAAAACGGTGTTAAATGTATCTCAGGGAACAACTTCAAAGGAACTTGAGGAAGAATTATTAGATGATAGTACATTTGTTTTATGGGATAACATAGATAAGGCACCAACAGTAACTGTTAAAAATATGTTAAGTGAAAAACAGTTAAATAACCAAGGCATTTATGAAGTGGAATATGTCCTGACAGATAGTGTTGGAAATAAACAACAGTAAACAGATATGTAAAGGTTATAAGTTCTGCGAACTTGAAAGTTAGGGTAAATGGAGAGTTAACACAATCATGTGATACTACAATTTTATTTGACAACAATGTGGATATTACTCTTGAAAAGTCTAAGCGAAGTGGTGAATCTTTTAAGGTTTACTACAAAAAAGGAATTAGAAAAGCAGGCTCAATGAAAAACGCCAAAGTATCTAAAAATGGAAAATTAAAAGACTTAGATATAGGTTTCTATACACTGTATGTTGTTACGCAAAATAAAGAGTCATATCTAACATATCTCTTCATAGGAAAATAGGAGGACAAAGATGGGAAATATTATTACTAAAAAAATAGCTAAAAGCATTATCTGTTTAGTACTTTCATTGGCGTTAGTAATAACTGCAATTCCAGCAGATTATATGGCAGCAGCTAAAAGCCCATTAAGCGAAACTACGTCAAAGGAGAGTAATGGATTTCAGATAAGCAGTCAGATTTTATCTTTGGAAAATGAATATACATCTGTTCAAATGTCAGGTGAGAATGGTGGATTTTACATATCAAATGTAGAAGGTGATAAGACAATAAAATCTGACAATAATAAGGAATTATTGTATCACAGTGACGATTATGATACATCATTTACATCTTTTAAGATAACAAGAAATGGTAAAACTGCTGTATACATTTTTGGAGAGGATTACTCTATGAAGGAATCGAAACAAGTAAGGTTACAGTGTTAAAGGATAAAACTGGATTATCAGCAAAGTGGACACTGGGTGATTTAGAATTCACCCAGCGTCTGGAACTGGCAAATTCCGGATCAAATGAGCATGGAATGGTATGCATTACATACAATGTAAAAAATAACGGAACAGATAATGTAAGCATAGAAGCAAGAATGCTGTTAGATTCAGCAATTGGAAATCAGGATTTTGCATATTATGAACTACCGGACACATCTTATAGTAGTAATACAATTGAAAAGGAATGTGTAATTAAAGGGGAAGAGATTCCTGCAACATTTTATGCATATGATGATTTAAAAAATCCACAGGCAACAGCAAGTACTGTTATTTCATCAAAGGGAATGCTAAAGCAAATTGCCTTTGCACATTGGAATTCCATTGCAGCAACAGATTTTGATTTTGCACCAAATGAATCATTGGATTTTACAAATGAAGGAAATGATCAATATGGAACTGCGGATAGTGCTATGGCAATGTACTATGATTTAGGTACAGTTAATGCAGGTAAACAAGGAATTGTAAATACATATTATGGTGTTTTTTCCAATGAGAAGGTTAAACCGGAAATCAATACAGTTGCGTTTAACATAACAGCGCCGGCAACATTAAGCTTATCAACCAATGGAAAAAATTATGTGTCTAATTGTAACAAAGATACAAATGGTAAATATAAAGAAGATGGAATATTTAATATACAGACATCTTTAAAAAATATATCTGACAAGGAAAATTATGACGAGGTGGTTGTTGCAGCGTATGCGTCTGAAGGTTTAACACCATTAGATGAACATCAGCAAAAATTGTCTTACGAGACAAGCTATGCCAAGCCTTACAGATGTTCTTATGTAGATTTCAAAAAAGGTACAAATATTAATATTCCGTTTTATTTCAAAGCGGATGTAGATACTTCAGCAACCTATAGAAAAATAACATTTAGAGTATACAAAATTACAAGTAAAACAGATTCGAATCTTTTGTATGAAAATATGTTATATGAAGGGTCCACATATGTACTATGTCCGGGAGGTAACGGTAAGTTACCGGAAATAACATTTAATAGTGCATCTCCAAAGATTTTGTATAATGATTTATCAAGACATTTATATATTACGGGAAAGAATTTTTCAATGCTTGAGGATAAAAGCAGATACACTCTTTATGCTAAGGGAGAAGATACGGAATATAAAATTCCTTCTTCAAACATAACCGTATATGGAGAAGAAAATAAAATAGATGTTCTATTTAATGAAAAAATGAAACCTGGAACATACAAGTTGGTTTTTGATTGGATTGAACCACCTGCAGGTGTAGATAAAAAAACTACAGGGGATGCTCTTTCAATAGTAATGTCAGATGACATTAAATATAGAAATGACTACTATGGGTTATTAGCTGTGGTTCAGGAAAAAAATACAAAAGGTGACAGTGCAAAGTACAACATAGAATCATTTTCTGATGAGACAGAGTATGAGAAAAATAAAAGTAAATATGAGGAAGTATTACTTTTATTTAAAGGGGACTTTATAAAAGATGATACTTACGATAAAGGTGAAGATGGTGAAAATGTAAAGTATGTAGCAAAGTCTTTGGATGGAGATAAAGACAAGATTGTTATAAATGGATGTATTGATGCTCTTGACGGTACAGTTACATTAACAAAAAAAGATGGAGAAATTAATACAGATTTTGATGATGTTACATTAAATGCATCGGTGGAAAATACAAGAATATATAAAGGAAATGCAGGTTTTACTTCTATCGTGAATGGAGAAGAATATAGTCTTGTACCATATAATACAAATGGAGAAGAATTAGAAGATTTTGAGGATCAGGTTATTACACTGGTATACCCAACTGCGTTAAATGGATTAATGACAATTGCAGGAATGGCATTTAATTTATCATTTGCAAGACTTGGAATGATGTATGATACTGATGAGGAAAATGCAGTAGATGTAAAGGAAGACGAAGCTAAAGGTTTTGTAATGTCTTTTTCGGCAAGTCTTGATTTAAGCTTCCTTATACCTGTATCAAAAAGAAATGCAGTGACAAATGACGATAAAGCAGCAGGGTCGGACGTATTTTCTGACACAGGAGCCAAAGCATCAGATCTTAGAAGTGAATGGAATAAAACATATAGTAAGAAAACCGGAACATCAGGAGCTATTGCAAAAAATAAAAAAGATAAAGAGAAAACAAAGGGAACAGTTCAGGTAAAGAATGTCCTTTATGGAATGAATCAGGGATTTATTGGGGTTAATTTTGATGCTGAAATAGAAGTTCCCGGGTATACAGATTCCATGCCTAATATTGTGGGAAAATTAGAAGTAAATACAATAATAACTGGTCATTTAGCGTTGAAGGAAATGCTTCTTTCCTTAAATCAATCACACTTGAAGTTAAACTTGGTTTTAAAAGTCATAATAATGTACCTATAGTTGACAATTTATATTTTTATATTCAGGGAATAAAGCCTGGAATAAATTTAGATTCAGTAGGAGTCAGCTGGCTAATGGGTGGCGGTGGTGGCTTTGAAAATATGTATGATACATTGTTTTGTGCCAGTGAAGTTCCACCGATTAGGTTACTTTTAAGTGTAAACTTTGGACTATTTCAGGCATTAGACGCGAGAGCAGATTTATCTTTGGGACTTACAGGATTTGGAGTGAAAATTTCAGATTTAAAGGTTTCAAATACAAACATAGTATTAATGGATTATGCAAATATTCAAGTTGACTGGATACCTTATTACAAAATGCTAGTGCAGTGTAGCATAGAGTATTTGGGAATAATAGAAGGAAAAGGCTATATAGTGGTAGATACAAGTACAGGTGCAGAAGAAGCTTTTGAAGCTTATGCTAAGGCTGGCATTAAAATTCCTGATGCTATTCCACTAATAGGAGGAATTGAGGTAGGAAATGCAGCACTTGGTCTTAATACAACACGTATATGGGGAGCACTTAAAGTGTTAGGATTTTCAACAGGAATATGTTATGTATATGGTGGAGATTTATCCTTTGGTTCTCAGGCTAATGTTGAACCAACATATCCTCAATATTTAGAGGAAGCGGGAACAAAAGATATAAATGGAAGAACATGGTATCCTGTAGGTTATGATGAGAATAAGAAAGATACTCTTTATATGAGTCTTGGCTCAAACATAAGAGAATTATCTTCATCAGACAGTGGAAATCTCTTAGCAGATGACAGCGGAAATGCCAATTCAAACCTTCATTCTGACATTACAAAAAAATATCATGATTTCACATTAGGAAGTTATGAAGACGGTGGTGCACAGGTGTTGAGTGTATCTTTAGTAGCGAGAGTTTAGAACAGGCAGAAGAAGCTAAAGAGGTATTTTCAATTAAGGATTCCAATGATAAAGAGATTGCTTTGAAATATTATGATAATTCAAAAAGCGATGTTGAAAACGAAGATGCAAATGCAAATTTCTCTTATGACAAGGATAAAAAGCAGGGAACAATTGTAGTTTCATTTACCGACAGAAATCTTTATAACAAAATGTATAAGGTAAATACTAAAGAAGCATCAGAGCTTATATTATATGCAGTTGATCCACTTCCTGAAGTGAACGATATAAGCATGGAGAAAACAGAGTATTCCAACACTGATAATAAAGTGACAATTAACTGGGACGGAAATGCTAATATGTCTGAATTAGAAAAAATGGATATCTACGTTACAAATAATACAGATATTGAAAAGGATGGAGGAACATTAGTTGCTTCACTTACCAAAGGAGAAATTGCAAAGAAAACAGCAACAATTAATTTACCTGAAACACTTACTGCAGGTAAGTATTACATAAGAGCGGTATATAGTAAGGAGGATGTTACTACAGGAATTGTAAATACAAAGGGTACATTTGAATATAAAAATCAGACACAACCGGAAAAAATTACTAATATTACTGCAATGAATGCTGGTGATCTACAATTAAAAGCATCTGTTGATTCAAAAGACGATAAATGTGCAGGAGCATTGTTTAAAGCATATGAAGTAAACGAAAAGGGTGAAAAAACTGAATTGTCAGATTACAGTGTTTCAGCAACTAAAAATCAGAATAACGAAATTTATGCAATTTTAGGTGGAAGTAGTGACAGTAGTACTGAAGATACAAAAGGAAAAAATGTTGTTAAGAAAAATGGTTTAAAAGCAAATGGTAAATATATAATTTCTGCTACACCATTCAATAAAGTAGTTGACGAAAATAATAATGTAACAGGATTAATTTATGGTGAAGAAACATTTTCTAATGACATTACTTTAAATGAACCTAACAAAGCAACTTTAACTCTTAGTGCTAACCAAAAGAAATACCAGGTTGGAAGAGTAGAAAATGTTAAAGATGAAAATGGAAATGTAACAGAAAAAACAGTAATGTATGATACATATGATTCGTCAAACATTAATTTTGTTGCTTTATCAGATATGGACGTAACTGGAACATGGACACTTGATGGGGATGAAACAAAAACAGGAACATTTACAAAAACAAAATCAATACCAGTTGAATTAACCAATATATCAGATGGTGACCATACAATTAATATATATGGTAAGAACGAGAATGGAGATGGATTTAATGAATCTTTTGTATTTAATGTGGATACAACTGCTCCAACTTTACTTCTTAAATCACCAACTAATGGCTCAGGTTTTGATGAAAATGGAACATTAAATGTTAGCGGAATCACAGAGGAAGATGCATATATTACCGTAAATATTAACAATGAGCCGGTAATAAGACAGAAAACATTAAAAGACTTAAATGCAAAAATAAATGAAGAAGGTGATTTCTCATTTGATGTAAATATTGGCAGTGGTTATTACAAGAAGAATGTTGAAATAATTGTAAGTGACGAAATCGGAAATTCTACAAAGGCACAATGTGAAGTTTACAACAATGGAATGGGAAATGTAAAAGACATTGATGTGGCATTAAGTGCAGATACAACTGATAACACAGATAAAGAGTGGGTTTCCTATTCAAATAAAAATCTTTTCCTTAATGAAAAGGGAGATACGTCTGTGGAAGTTCAGTTGAAGGCTATAACAAATAATGACAACTATATTATTTTAAATGATATGGACAATGTTCAGTGGAATGTGGAAAGCGTTTTAGGAAGTTCAGAAATCACAGGGAATAAGTTGACTATAAAAAACGGCAGTCATGGTTTTGTTGAAGGAAGACTTGTTCTGTTAAATGGAGCAGCATTGTCAGCATCATTTACATATGGTGCGGAAATACAGGGACAAACCGAGAAAAATGGATATAAAATTGTTTATAATGCTAATGGTGGAAAGGGAGCTATGACAGATCCTAACAGTCCTTATGAAAAATATGATTCTGTATTAGTTCCAAAGTGTGGATTTACATATTCGGGAAAAACTTTTGTATCCTGGAATACCAAAAAGGACGGAACAGGAACAACCTATATGCCGGGAGATAAATTTTATATTAGTTCTAATATTACATTATATGCAATATGGAAAAATTCATCTTCAGGAGGAAATGTAACTCCTACAGATAAACAACAGGTAAAAATAGGAAGTACTCATACAATAGGAAAGAATAAGTATAGAGTAACTTCAACTAACACAGTTACATACATTGGAAGCACAAATAAAAATACAACAAAGCTTGTTATTCCTGATAGCATAAAATTGAAAGGAAAAACATATAAGGTTACAGCAATTGGAGCAAATGTATGTAAGAATTGTAAGAAGTTAACAAGTGTTTTAATAGGAAAAAATGTTTCAGTTATAGCAGCGAAAGCTTTTTACAAGAAAAAGAAATTAAAAAATATTAAGTTTAAATCTACTAAAGTACCGAAGATAGGCAAAAATGCATTTAAGAGAATTAGTAAAAAAGCAGTATTTAAAGTACCAAAGAAAGTCAGAAAAAAATACAAAAAGAAACTTAATAAAAAGATTGGCTTTGTTAAAAAGACAATGAAGGTTAAGTAACTGAAGAAATAAATACCATATTGTTAAAAATGTTAAGTGTCTCTAAAAGTTGTGAACTCTTAGAGACACTTAATGCTATAATAGATTTGTGATAAATTAATACCAGTTTAATTATGAGGAATAATAAAATTATAAAAAAGAATAATAGGTAAAAAAATAAGCGAAAAATAATAAGTAAAATTCAATAAACAAAATATAAAAAAATATATTGGAGATTTAATATGAGCAAGATAAATAAATTTTTGAAAAAATATCGAAATAATAAAAAAATTAAGTATTTTACAATAGGTATTTTATTTATAATAATTGTTGTACTTTTTACTGTAGTTGAAAATGGAACAGGAGACAGAAAAAGAGCAAAAAAATTGGAAAAGGCAGCAGAAAATGAAATTGTAAGTATAAAAAAGAAAATCCCTAAAATGGACCGAAATACTTTTATAACTGTAGATAATAAGGTCGTAGTTGGCTTTATTAGTTTACCAAATAAGCAAATTAAATATCCTGTAATAAATACTTTTAATGACAATACAAATACTTATTCTTTGTGCAGAAGTGGAGATAAAATGCCATGGGACCTTGAGGGCATGACAATCTATGGAATAGATTCATTTACGAGAGTTTTGGAGGATATTGAGTCTGGGGAAAAATTAGAGTTCGAAGATGTAACAGGGAAAAAATATCAGTACAAATATGAAAAGAACATTAAGAAAAAGGTAGTAGATTATGGAATAAAAATCTGCAGTGTTGATAAAGAAGGAGAAGTAAACAAAGAATATTGGTTTGTAAAAAAATAATTCTTTAGGTTAATTAGTGCAACGTAGCAAGTAGAGGGGATAATAGATTTCAAATATAGCATTTGCTATGATATAAATTATAGCAAATGTTATATAAGGAGATAATATTATGCATAAATTAGTAGAATGGCTCCGGAAGTAGCAATAGAGTATTTGAAGGAAATTTATAAACAAAAGCATTATAAAAATGCTTAAATAACGTTGAATATAGGATGAGGATAAAATGATAGATCTTAATGAAATTAAGAAATGTACTAACGATAGATTTTTTCAAAGAGGAAGAGATTTATATAATATTGGAAAAGTTTTAAGTATTGACATTGAAAAGGATGAAGAAAGTGGTTTGATAAACGTAAAAGGGGATGTAAGAGGAAGTGGTAGGAATATTTACCAGGCAACTGTAGGAATAGATGACGAATTTATCGTGTTTTCAGAATGTGAGTGTCCGGCATCTCTTGTTTATAACTGGAAAAATGAATTTGAAAAATTTGCACCTAATCTGATAGTGAAAATTGCGTCAGGAAATGTAGAAGAGAGACATAAGATTATTAAGGAATCTGGTAAAAAGAATGAAAATGATGCTAGAGAAAACTGACGATGCGGAATTTAACACAAGTAAAATCCAGATACTTTCAGAATTAACAAAGCTTCGCCAGTTGTGCTGTGACCCGTCAATTTTATTTGACAAATATAAAGGGGAATCGGCCAAAGTCTGATATGTGTATTGATTTGATAAAAAACGCAGTGGAAAACGGACATAAAATTTTGCTTTTTTCACAGTTCACATCAATGCTTGAAAATCTCCAAAAAAGATTGGCGAAAGAAAAAATAAGCTTTTACACATTAACAGGAGCTACTAAAAAGGAGAAGAGAGCGCAAATGGTTGAGCAGTTTAATCAGGATGATGTGTCTGTATTTTGCATTTCTCTTAAGGCAGGAGGAACAGGTCTAAACCTAACTTCTGCAGATATTGTAATTCATTATGATCCATGGTGGAATGTTGCTGTACAAAATCAGGCAACGGACAGAGCACACCGTATTGGACAAAAGAGTGTTGTGAATGTTTATAAATTAATAACAAAAGGAACAATAGAAGAAAAAATTGTAAATTTACAGGAAAGAAAGCAGCAATTGGCAGATAAAGTTCTTGGTGGAGAAGGCATAGGAAATGCAAGTTTTAATAAGGAAGAACTGTTGGAACTTTTGGGATAAAGTAAAAATAGAAATTTTCATTCCATTTGTGCCTAAACAACAAGAAAGGAATGGAATATGAAATTACCGGATAGTGAATATTTAGATATAGGGCATTTAAGCCGTATACTTGACCGAAAGAGAGTAACAAATTGTTATAAATATTTTTGGACGCTTGCGATTTTAGATGCAGTTTCTTTTGAGAAGACAGCATTTACATATAATGACCTGTTAAATGGAATGATAAAGCGTGCGTGGTATATGGTTACAGAATTTAATTTAACCCTTGGACCATGTAATGTGACAGACAATTTGGAAGAAGTAGTAAAATATATTTCTTCAACATACAATATTCCACCTACCGCAAAGGAAAAAGATATTTTAAAATTTTTGGAAAATAATGACGATAAGACAATAATAAAACATAAACGAGATTTGATTCGTAACGTTCCCTATCGTTTACAAAGTCCTTTTTATTCTAATATTAAAGATTTAGGCGAAAAGAAAATTAATGAGATAAATCAACAGAAGCATTTATTGTATTATTTTAAGGAATTTAATAAATTAAAAACGGTTATTGAAATAAGTGATGAATGGGTAGAGTATTTGGTTAGAAATAAGGAAATTCTCACAGACTGGGTTTATTTTAATCTTATAAATTATCTTCAGGCTAGGAATCCAAATGTTCCGGGAATATCGGATAAACTTAAAAGGCCGGAAAAACGTGATTTAGCGAAAGTTACTGAATATTGGAAGACAATTATAACGCTAAACCCAACTATTAAAGATATATATGGAAACATAAATATGCAAAACGAAAAAATGTCCATTGATCATTTTGTACCATGGCAGTATGTGGCACATGATGAATTGTGGAATTTAAGTCCAACTACACCAAGTATAAACAGTAAAAAAGGAAACAAACTGCCAAATTGGGATGACTATTATAAGGAACTGGCAGTGCTTGAATATAAGGCTTATACAATTTGTCATACATACGATACTGCCAGAAAGCAATTTGAAAAATGTGCAGAACGTCACATTAATAGTCAGGAAGTAAGAAGCAGTTTATATGCAGATGGATTAGATTTGGAACAATTTAGTGAAAGATTATGTAATATATTAAAGCCAGTGTATGATTCAGCAAAGCTTTGTGGATTTGATGAGTGGAGTTAGAGATTACATTTGGCATTTTAGACAAAATAATGAAATTATGGTACAATGTCAGCGGTACAGCGTGCCTTAAACTTTTTTATAAACAGATAGGAGAAATGAGAAATGAACATTGTATGTTTAGATTTAGAGGGAGTATTAGTACCTGAAATTTGGATTGCATTTGCAGAGGAAACAGGAATAAGTGAACTTAAGAGAACAACAAGAGATGAGCCTGTTACGATAAGCTTATGAATTATAGAATAAATATTTTAAAAGAACATGGATTAGGTCTTAAGGAAATTCAGGAAACAATCGCAAAGATTGATCCAATGCCAGGAGCAAAGAAGTTCTTAGATGAATTAAGAGAAATGACTCAGGTAATTATTATCAGTGATACATTTACACAGTTTGCAGGACCTTTAATGAAGAAGTTAGGTTATCCTACAATTTTCTGTAACTCATTAGAAGTTGCTGATGATGGCGAAATTACAGGATTTAAGATGAGAATAGAAAATTCAAAACTTACAACAGTTAAGGCATTACAGTCAATCGGCTATGATACAATTGCCAGCGGTGACAGCCACAATGACCTTGGCATGATTAAGGCAAGCAAGGCAGGATTCTTATTCAGAAGTACAGAAGAAATTAAGAAAGAATATCCTGAACTTCCGGCATTTGAAACATATGACGAATTAATGGATGCAATTAAGAAAGCATTATAATGAAATAGCAGAATATTTTTTAAGTGAATAGATACATAGAAGCTGTGGGTTAAGTGGTACATATAAAGTATTGACAACGATGTTTGGAAATGCCTATATGTTCTAAAACTCACAGCTTTTGTTAAATAAAAATTTATTATATAGAAAATACACGTGCTATACTATGAAATGAATCATAGTGTGGTGCTATGTTAAAATCTAGTATATAATAAAATAAGATTTTACCAGTTAAGTAGTCGATGGAGATATGATACCTTATACAACAAAACGGAGGAAAAATGACAAAAGAAGAATTATTTGATCTTAGTATTAATCAAATTGAATTGGAATTATCAGAGCAGAGAAATTTGTACAGCGAAGACTAAATTGAAGAATTAGAGGAACGCTTAAAAGTACTTAAGAGTAATAGTGAGAAAATGGTGAATGAATATGTGATAAGTCAGAGACCAGAAAAGTTTCGTTGCCCTAAATGGGATGGAGAAAACATATCAACAAATATAAAATGTGGATATTGTGGTTATGTATTTAGGGAGAAAGATTATTATAATGATGAAGTAAGTACAGAAAAAGACGAATGCGGAGAAAATTCAAATATGGTTTTATACGTTATTTCATTTCTTCTCCCATTGGTAGGTATTATTTTAGGGGTAATATACATAGGAAAAGACGAGAATGACTTAGGAAAATTATTAATATTGTTTTCAATTATTATAGCAATTATTGGATATGTTTTAGCATTAGCATTAATATAAATTTGAAAGAGGAAATAAGATTATCAGTGGATACTGCAACAGAAAGGGGGAGTTATGAGATATAGAATATATATATACGATACAATTGCTGTGAGTAACGAAACTATGGTTGTAGAATACATAAACATGGCTATAAGTCGTGATTCTGAAAAAGAGTGGAATGACAATGGTGCAGATAGATATTTGAAGGAATTTGATGTACGAAACATTAAAGCACAGATTCAAAATATGTTGGGAGATAAATGTCAAATTATAATTAAATATCCACCGAAGAAATATAAGCAAATGCCATATCTTTATATTTCAACTGCATTTTCAGTGGTTCAGGAAGTACTTCCTGCGTTGGAATACATAGCTGCCAAAAATAAATTGGCTTTGTATGACGTGGAAAGAGATAAAACATATTATAAAAATTTGGTTGACGATGCTTTTATTACTCAAAAGCTGCGAGAAAAGACTTTAAAAGAGACAATATTAAAAAATACAAGAGCACTATGGCGTTATAACAAAATTTTTTCGGCAAATGAGGAAAATCAAAGTGCATTTGTTATTACAGTATACAGAATAAAAGGTGTGACTTTTGCAGAACGTACAAAGTGGTTTTATGAATGCCTATTGTCAGCGTTGACTGAAGATGAAACGCTGGAATGTGAAGACAGAACATTTAAAGTTTGCGGAACGGATTATACAATATCATTTCTTTTTGAGGGATACAAAGAACATGCAAATATGATAGGGTTTGTAGAAAATGGAAAGGAAAGTGTTGCACTTCTTCGTAGAATGAGCACATACAATGCTATTAAATGGATAGAACAGTGTAGAAAAATTGAAAAAGAAGACATAAAAAATAGAATGTGTTTTACAGAAATGGTGTATAAGTATAAAAATCCAGGGGACCGTCTGGCTAAAAGTGTGAACATAACAAAGTGGCAGAGAAGAGAAATATTTGACATTAGATATAGTGGATTTGGGTACTATGAATCAGAAATAGTATTTAATGTAGTTCCTGAATGTGTAATGACATCGCATATATCATCCTTGAAAATTGAGGAAGAAACAGCTAGTTTTATTCTTCCATTCGTTAAGGATGTTTATCCCTACATTTATGATAGGTATAATCTTACTGAAAATCATTTACCCTTTGCAATGTGGATAAAATTTATCAGACGATTAGAAAAAGCTAAAGAAATGATTGTAAATGACACATTTAATCCGGATTTGCTACCATATATTGAAAAGTTCAATTTATATGTACTAGAAGACGAAAACACAGATTTTGATACAATAAAAAATAATCCGGTTCAATTTTTATATGAACACAGATATCAGGTTTCGCATCTTTATGATGTTTTAATTGAGTGGTCAGATACTCAACTAAATTATTATTGGGGATGTGACGGAGATGGCATGATTAATATTCAGGGACCATAAGAAAAAGGAGAAGATAAATGAATCAGGAAAGAATACAAGACATAACGCAGGGCTTAAAAACAGCGTATATTAATGGCTCTCTTGCTTCAAATATTGAATATAAACCAGGTTTTGTATCAAACAATCCGGAGGAAGGAAAGAAAGTTATTTCTTCTATTGAAGAAGAGTTGCTAAGGTGTGAGAAATTTCAAATCAGTGTTGCGTTTATAACCATGGGTGGAATTACACCACTTTTGCAAACATTAAAGGAACTTGAAAAAAAGGGAATTCCGGGAGAAATTTTAACAACTAATTATTTGGACTTTAGTGAACCGAGAGCACTTGCAAAATTAAATGAACTTGAGAATATTACATTAAAAATGTATGACGTTGAAAGTGCAAACAATGGTTTTCACACTAAAGGATATATTTTTAAAAAGGAAGAAGTATATAGAATCATTCTGGGTAGTTCGAATATGACAAGGACTGCACTTACAAGTAATATAGAATGGAATACAAAAATAATATCCACTGAACATGGAGAAGTGGCAGAGGATATTGTAGAAGAATTTCAGAAACTTTGGAATTCTGAGTATGCATTGGACTTTGATTATTTTTATGAGATTTATAAGGCACGTTATGAAATTATTAAACACCAGCGTGAAGTTGCAAAAAAAGATAGAATCCCATCTTTTGAAAAATATACTTTAAAACCAAATTCTATGCAGGAAGAGTTTATTGTAAATCTTAGGAAAATTATGGAAAAAGGTGAAGAAAGGGCATTATTAATTTCTGCTACAGGTACCGGTAAAACATATGCTTCTGCATTTGCCATGCGTGAATTGGGATTTAAGAAAGTTCTGTTTTTAGTACATCGTGAACAAATACTAAAGCAGGCAAAAAAGTCATATGAGAATGTTTTTAGCAGTAACATTTCTACAGGTATTCTTTCGGGAAATCATAAGGATATGAATGCTGACTATATTTTTTCAACAGTTCAAACATTAAGTAGAGACAATATTCTTTCCGAATTTTCAAACAACAGATTTGATTGTATAATCATCGACGAAACCCACAAAGCAGGAGCGGAAAGCTATCATAAAATCATAAATCACTTTAAGCCAAGCTTCTTTTAGGAATGACAGCATCTCCTGAGCGAACAGACGGATTCGACATTTATAAATTGTTTGATCACAATATTGCAAGTGAAATAAGGCTTCAGGATGCTTTAAAGGATGATTTACTTTGTCCCTTTCATTACTTTGGAATATCAGATTTGACTATTGAGGGCAGAGAAATCGATGAAAAAACAGAATTCAGATATCTTGCCACAGAAGAAAGAGTTAATCATGTAATTGAAAAGGTTGAATACTTTGGACATGATGGAGATAGAGTGAAGGGATTGGTATTCTGTAGCAGAAATGATGAAGCAAAGGCTTTATCAGATGCTTTCAATAAGCGTGGATATAATACAATTGCATTATCAGGTTCAAATAGTCAAAGTGAAAGAGAAGCAGCTGTGGAAAGACTGGAGATGGAATGTAATGTTGATGAAAAAGGACGACCGGTTTCAGAGCAGGCACTTGATTACATTTTTACAGTAGACATTTTTAATGAAGGTGTAGATATTCCACAGGTAAATCAGGTTATTATGCTTCGTCCTACGCAGTCTGCAATTGTTTTTGTACAACAGCTTGGTCGTGGACTTAGAAAGGCAGATGGCAAGGAATATGTGGTAGTACTTGATTTTATTGGAAACTATAACAACAACTTTTTGATTCCAATAGCCTTGTCAGGTGACAGAACATACAACAAGGATAATGTGCGAAAATACGTAAGAGAAGGGGCAAGGGTAATTCCCGGCAGTTCCACCATTCATTTTGATGAGATTACAAAAAAGAAAATCTTTGAATCCATTGATAAAATGACAACAACAAAGCGTATGCTTACAGAAAAATACAATCAGGTGAAATATAAGCTTGGACGTATTCCGACTATTTTGGACTTTTATAAGCTTGGTGAGATTGATCCTATGCTGTTTATAAAATATGCAAAAACATATGACAGTTTTTTAAGAATTGTAGACAAAGACTACAATATTACATTTACAGATAAGGAAGAGCAAATATTAGCTTTTGTTTCAGCATTAATAATTGATGGAAAAAGACCCCATGAACTTTTAATGCTAAAGATGATGTTGGAAGGAACGAATATAGAAGAAAATACATTCGCAGAGCAGTTAAGTAATATTGGTGAAAAATTTAAAAAGACAGATTATGATTCAGCAATAAGAATAATAAATCTTGATTTTGTAACAGGTAGTGATGCAACAAAGTTTTCAGATATAGAATTAGTATCATCGCTAGAGTTAAAATCAGGAATGTTAAAACGTTCATTAGCATTTGTGGAAAAACTTAGAAATGTAAGATTTAGGGAAGAGCTGGAAAATCTTGTTAAGTATGGAATGATGCGTTACAAAGATATGTATTCAAACCATGATGAAAATAATCTTGTTCTTTATGGAAAGTATTCAAGGAAAGATGTATGTCGTCTTATGAACTGGGACAGGGATGAAAGTTCTACAATGTATGGCTACAGAATAAAACATGGTACATGTCCTATTTTTGTTACATATGAAAAGAAAGACGATATATCAGAAAGCACAAAATATGAGGACCAGTTTATAAATCAGCAAACATTTAGCTGGATGACAAGAAACGGTGTTGCAATTGACAGCCGTGAAAGTCAGGAAATTATTAATAGTGAAGAGTCAGGTCTTAAAATTGTTTTGTTTATAAAGAAAAGCGACGGCGAAGGAACTGATTTTTATTATATGGGTGAAGTGAATCCGGTTGATTGGAGACAGACAACAATAAAGAATAATAGGGGCAGGAAACTTCCAATAATGAACTTTTTGTTTAAGTTAAAGAACAGCGTAAGGGAAGATATATATGAGTACTTTACAAAGTAGTGAAGATAAGGAGATACAGTAGATGAAGACAGTCAGAGTTGTTGCAGCGGTAATAAAATCTACAAACGAAAACAAAGAACCAATTATATTTGCAACACAGCGTGGATATGGTGATTTTAAAGGTGGCTGGGAATTTCCCGGTGGAAAAATAGAAGAAGGAGAAACATCGAGCAGGCATTAAAACGTGAAATAATGGAAGAACTTGATACAGAAATATCCGTAGGAGAACTGATTGATACTATTGAATATGATTATCCACAGTTTCACCTGTCAATGGATTGCTTTTGGTGTGAAATTGTAAGTGGCAATCTTGTATTAAAGGAACATGAGGCTGCAAGATGGCTGACAAAGAAACAGTTGAATGACGTTAAGTGGCTGCCGGCCGATGTTACGTTAATTGAAAAGATTGGAAAAGAAATAAATTTAATTTAGTCATTTGGATATGAAATGACTAAATTAAATTAAAAATGACGTAATTAAATGAGAGACATATAGTTATGTAGAAATTGTTAATTCATGAAATTGCTAACAAATTTAGTTAAAGATGGAGAAATGCTATGAAGCAATGCAAATAGGCTATGCAGTTTGATATTAATAAGGAGTGGATAAATGACAAGTGAGACAATTAATCAAATTTTAAAATTTAGAGATGATAGAGATTGGAAGCAATTTCATAATCCAAAAGATTTGGCAATATCAATTTCGCTGGAGGCAGCAGAATTACTTGAAGTTTTTCAGTGGAGTGGTTCGGATACATCAAATGAAAATAAGCAGGAAAAAATAAAAGAAGAACTGGCGGATGTGCTTAATTATTGTGTGCTTATGGCAGATGCATGTGGATTGGATATTGACGAAATAGTTCAGAAAAAAATAAAAATTAATGAAAAGAAATACCCGGTAAGTAAGTCAAAAGGAAAAAGTGATAAATACGATAAGTTATAAGTGGGAGAGAAAAATATGCCTATTATAAATGAGATTAAACATTTTGATTTTAATGAGAGCGGACTTTCACAATTGAAAGTGCACGATAAAGGAGTTAATTGGCCGGTGGTTTACCTTATACATGATGAGGACAATCTTTACATTGGTGAAACTACAAGTGCCGCAGTAAGAATGAGTCAACATCTAAAAAATGACGAAAAGAAAAATTTAAAAGGTATAGAAATTATCTTTGATGGCAGATATAACAAATCTGTTATTTTAGATTATGAACAAAGGCTTATAAAATACTGTTCTGTAGATGGTAGATTTAAAAAAATTATTAATAAGAATAAAGGTCAGCAAGCTATTCACGATTATTATCAAAGAGAACAATATCGTAGTCAATTCAGAATTCTATGGAAGGAATTGCTTAACAAGAATCTTGCCAAAAACTCTTTAGATATTATTGAAAACGAAAATATTTTTAAGTTTTCTCCATACAATGCGTTAACAGGGGAACAAAATGAAGTAAGCATATCTATAATAAATGATATTGTGGATACATTTGAGAATGATAATAAATGTGTTAGCTTAATCAATGGATGCGCAGGAACAGGAAAGACAGTTCTGGCTATTAGTATTATTAATTCAATAGTAAATGCAATAAACATAGACGACAGTTTATTGGACAGTAAAGTGGAGAATTCGAAGATGACATAGATGAAAATAAAAGAAGTGCGTTGCTAAGATTAAAAAAACATATTTCAGTAAATAGAGGTGGGAAACCGTTTAAAGTAGGTTTTGTTTTTCCAATGCCGGGAATACGTGCCACTGTTAAAAAGGTATTTAGAGATTGTGGAAATGGATTGGTTGGACAAATCTTCAATACATAAAAGATGTGATGTCCTGTTTGCGTAAAAAACGTGAAAAAATAGAAAATTATGATTTCTTTATTTTTGATAATGTAAATACCCTTGTTGAGTCTATTCGTAAGAAGGATGATGAGATGGGATTGTGTAAAACTGTTGCAGGTTTTTCCTGGGAATGGAAAACTAAACCTAACAATAAGCCTAAAGATGATATGGAATATTACAATACATTAGTTCAAAATGGAGAATATGACATATTAATTGATGGAAATCATTATATTTGGAATTTGACAAATGATTCATGGGTAACCAGACAGGACTCTCACAATACTATTGGATGCATTCATACCACTCAGGGATATGATATGAACTATGTTGGTGTTATATTTGGAAAAGAGATTGATTATGATTTTGATACGAAATCAATTGTAGTGAATTTGGATGAGTATAAAGATTCAAAAGTAAAAGCAGGTACAGATGAGAATACTCTGAAAAAATTGATTATGAATACATATACAACTATATTAGCAAGAGGAATAAAAGGGTGTTATGTGTATGCATGCAATCCTAATATGCAAAAATATTTAAAGGAATATATTTTTCCGGCTAATGACATTACAATGAATAATAAATAATTTTGAAAGAGGAAGACATGAAATATAGTATAAAAACAAAAATGACAAAGGAAGAGTGCATAGAATATACAAAAGACATTTTGCCTAAATCAGGATGGCTGAAAAAATCCAAGTATCTTGGTTATGTTAATAATAAAGGATTCAAAATAACAGTGAACCCAAGTACAAACCGCTATTACAAACAAAATTCTTTTAAATCGGTAAATGTTGGAAAATTTGAAGAACATGATAGTGGTGTGATTATTCGAGTAAAACAAAGACAGTCCATAGCAGTGAGCATATTTTCAACAATTATATGCATATTTGCGCTATTTATCATTGGAATTATGAGTTTGGAAATTGTATATGGAGAAGATTATTCGCTTATTCCATGTCTACTTATTCCTATAGTAATATTGATAGTTGTAATTATAAGTTGTGTTTATGGGTTTAAGAATTGTGCTACAAAAGATATGGAAGAAATAAAGAAAATGTATTCTAAATTATAAATGTGACATAAAATTAGTCACATTTACAAAAATAAAGGCAAAAAAACATAAAATAAAAATTTCAAACAATACAATTATTGCCGATATTATTTAATAGTAATTATTTGGATTCATAATGAAAATGAACAGAATAAAACAAGTGTATTTTGTCTAAAATATATTTAAAATATAAATTGGCCGAGAAGTGCTTGTTATTTTATGATAATTCGGCTAAAATATATTCAGATTAGAAATTAGCCGAAAAGAGGTTTTGTATATAGTTATATAAAAAGAAATCTGGAGAATGTGGTAAATCAGGTTACAAAGGAATACCCGGTGGTTCTTGTTACAGGACCTAGACAGGTGGGTAAGACTACAATGTTGCAGAAGTTAATGGAAGGAACAGAAAGGGGATATGTTACCCTGGATGATTTGAATGAAAGGGCTCTTGCTAAGTCTGACCCGGAATTATTCCTGCAATTGCACAAGCCTCCTGTATTAATTGATGAAGTTCAGTATGCGCCGGAATTATTTGCTTATATTAAAATGAATGTGGATAAAAATCATGAACCAGGGGCTTTTTGGTTGACTGGCTCACAGATATTTAAACTGATGGGAGGAGTACAGGAGTCACTGGCAGGCAGAGTGGCAGTGCTTTCTCTTACTTCTCTATCACAGGCAGAAATAGCAGGCGCTGATATGGAGCCATTTACCATAGAGATGGAAGCATTGGTTACAAGAAAGGCAGGCAGAACAGAAATTGATACAAGAGGAATTTTCGAACGTATTTATAAAGGTTCCATGCCTGCTATTGTAAGTGGTGTGAACAGCAACAGCCAGATTTTTTACAGCAGTTATTTGTCTACTTATATTGAGCGTGACGTTAAAGAATTGTCGGATGCTATTGATTCACTTAAATTTCTTCGATTTATTACTGCGGTGGCTGCAAGATGTGGTCAAATGGTTAATATAGCAGAAATTGCAAGAGATGCGGATATTAATCAAACACAGGCAAAGAATTGGCTGGGGATTTTGGAAACTCTGGGAATTATTTTTTACTTACATCCGTATTCCAACAATCTGCTAAAGCGTCTTGTAAAAACTTCAAAGTTGTATTTTTACGATACGGGATTGGTTTGTTACTTGACAAAGTGGAGCAGTGCTGAAACATTAGAAAGCGGAGCTATGAATGGTGCAATTTTAGAAAATTACGTGGTTGCAGAAATTAGGAAAACGTACCTGAACTGTGGAAAGGAACCATATATGTATTATTACCGCGACAAGGATGCCAAAGAAATTGATATTGTATTGGAACATGATGGAATATTAAATCCAATTGAAATTAAGAAAACCTCAAATCCGGGAACAGAATTGACAAAGATATTTAGGTTGCTTGATAAGGCATCAACACCATGCTCTAAAGGAGCGGTTATTTGTATGAAGCCTGCACTTGGTGCAATTGATAGGGATAACTATATCATACCGGTCTGGATGATATAAGGAAATTCTGATAAACCAACGCAAAACTCGGTAAGACAGGGCATCTCAGAGCAGGAGAAATATAACAATGATAAAAATACTTTTCATCTGCCACGGCAGTGTTTAATGGATGCTGTGAAAGCCTAGGG
>ERZ859980.338-NODE-338-length-32362-cov-7.235491_pt1 | contig 32362 bp, 21 predicted proteins | sample MGYA00509984_ERZ859980 | MGnify/ENA primary metagenome ERZ859980 (study PRJEB30046, sample SAMN00715173) | human gut metagenome | study: EMG produced TPA metagenomics assembly of the A metagenome-wide association study of gut microbiota in type 2... | reverse complement strand
AACAAATTATTAATCAGAATTCTGTTGCATTTGCAAGTTGAATTCAGCTTGTATTATTTCAGAACTGACAGAAAAAGTAAGAAATGCAGTAGATGAGAAAGAATATAAAGAACTTAAAAAGCAGCTTTCAATGTTTGCAGGTTCAGGAATATTCAGGTATAGAAATGATAATCCTGAAAACTTGGTAGAATATTCAAATTTACTTGTTATTGACTTTGACCATTTCCATGATTATCAGAAAGTCATTGATTTCAGGAGTAAACTTATACAATATGCTGACTACCTTCATCTTTATGCTATCTGGATTTCCCCTAGCAATGATGGAATAAAAGCTGTTATGATACATGATAATGAAAATCCTGACTATCATTATAATCTTTTCAGTCAGGTTAAAAAGAATCTATACCCAAGGACGGAGGAATTTGATATGAACTGCTCCAATCTCACCAGAACATGCTTTATCTGCCATGACCCTGAAATATGGGTTAATCCAAGGAAAGATGAAATTGAACCATATCACTTTGTCTATGATCCTACTATACCTATGCCAGAGGAAAAAGTTTATTCCAGTTCTAATGATAATGGAAAGGTATGTTCTTCAGAGTTCATACATACACCTGAAGAAATAGAAACAAATCTTAGGTGGCAGGGATTATGGACGGACAAACAACTTATAAACTATGCCGACAAAGGATGGAGAAGACAGTACCCGAATTCATATAAGGACGGAAACAGACATCTTTCTATATTATCAAGGGCTAAGTGGTTATGCCTTTATGGTGTACTTTTCGAGAATGCAAAGGATTACTTACTAAACACATTCGGTAAGCATGGAATTTCTGGAGCTGAAATAGAAGGTATGTTGAGAAATAACTATCATTCTAACCGAGGAGAATTTGGTAGTAAGAGGATGGTGATATATAATAAAAAGGAGGAAGGAAAGGTATATAGAGGAAAATATCTGAGAGGTGAAGTTTGGGAATAATAATAAGCAGGAGACCGATAAAAAGGTTTCCTGGACAGTGTCCATAATGGCGATCTTTGCGGAAGGACTGAATATATTCCTGCGACCTAGATGCTGTTCAGACAGACCTGCGGCTTTTGCCATACTCTCAAGCGGAAAGACCGAATAAAGTCTGCCAAGCTCACTCTCATTAAAACTCTTACGATATTTTTCTAGAACATCAAATTCTGTAAAGCCCAAAGTAGGGTGAATTTCCGAAATATTTTGTATCTTAGCCATATCTTAGTTGGGGAATTTCCCCCCGTTTTGGCCGTCAAACCTTATTTTCGGGGGAATACCTAAAGATACAAAAAAGCCAACTAATTCGCAATGTATTGTGTATGAATTAGTTGGCTAATTTTATAATATTTAGTGAATCTCCTCTATTTATCCACTTTTACAGGACAGTAGTGATACAAACAATTTTATTAATTAGCTTGATGGAAATAGCAAAGCTAACAAAAGAATCATATCAAATTTTGCTCGAAATACTAAAAAACATTACTTTTGCCCAAAACGATGCAAATCTTAATACATATAAAAATGAAAAAAATAACCCTTCTCATAATCCTATTTTCTATACTATATCAATATATATATGCGCAGCATCCTGATTATGGATTACATATACAGACCTACCCTCTTTCTAAGTCAGCTTTTACCAGCATGGCATTAAATGATGGTGAACCAATAGAAATAAAAGGAAAAGGGATTACTCTTAACTTCAGTCTACAAAATAGAAAAGACAATGTTTTTGGTACTGTATTTCGTATCATTACTGACAACAATCAAAACATTGACTTAATGTACAGTGTCAGCCAAAATGATAAGCGTTTTCCTATCTTGGTTACAAAAGATGTAGTCCATCCTATACAAAAAGAGATAAGATGTAATCAATGGATTTCTGTAAGTTTAACTATTTCTCCACAAGACGGCCATATCAGCTTAAACTATGATAGTGTTCAACTCAATATAATTCATAAACCCTTGGCAAGAACTCAATCCATACGTATTGCTTTTGGACAATGTCCATTCAATGGATATGAAGTTGGTGATGTCGCTTCAGTAAATATAAAAGATATTTTCTTTAAACAGGGAGAGGATACCATATACTATTGGAAAATGGCTAAACATAATAAGGATATATGCTATGATGAAATAAATCATTCACCAGCTGTTGGTAAAAACCCACGATGGATAATAGATAAATATATCACATGGAAGAAAATCTACTCACAAGACTTTTCTACTTTTCCTTCAATCGCGTTTAATTCTGATACTGAGACCTTTTATTTTGCCAATAATAGCCATAAATTATATGTATTGCATACACCTAACCAATCTTTGGATACAATTAATATAAAAGGTGGTAAATTCGTTGCCAACTATCCAAATCAAATGATATATATACCACAACGTCATGAGTTACTTTCTTATAATTTAAACGAGAATCTTTTTTCTATATTCAATCCCAAAACTCAAACATGGGAGGGTACAGTAACTCCTAGGAAAGAACATGACTATTGGAATAATACCCTAGTATACAATCCTGTGAATTCTACTTTAATCAGTTTTGGAGGATATGGTCACTACCATTATAATAATGAATTACTTATAAGTTATCCCTATGATAAAAAAGATCAAGTAAGAATCTATTTAAACGATATACATCCTCGCTACTCTAGCAGTTCTGTCATTGTGGATAGTACTCTATATATTTTCGGAGGTCGTGGTTGCCCTTCTGGCCGTCAGGAATTATCTCCTCGTAATTATTATGACCTTTACGCTGTAAACTTACTCACACAACAAGTTAATAAATTATGGGACTGCTCTACTTCTCCAATTGGTGCAGACTTCCATCCAAGTGATAACATGATTTACGACAAAAGTAAGGAATGCTTCTACTTCTTTTCTACTCTGCAAGGAGGTATTTTACTAAAATTTGACATTAATCATCCTAATTTTGAACTGATGTCACTACCACTTGAGATGAATTTAGAATCCCAATATATATACCACAACTTATATTATTCACCTATACGACAAAAACTTTACACATGCATCCTACGAGCTGAAGTAAACGGAAAATCTAATGTAGAAATTTACGAATTAGATTTCCCTCCTATTGCTGTATCTACTTTTTTGCAGCCAGACTTATCAGTTCCTAATCAAAAAAGTAATAACTTACGAATATGGCTTAGTATTGTAATAGGCCTCATTATTTTCGGAGCCCTATTCCTATACCGTTTAAGAAAAAAAACAAAACAATTACAATCACCCATTATAGCGATTAATGAAACCTCAAAACAAGAACTAAAACTAAGTTTACAATCAGATATCAAGATAATGGAAGTTGCCCATGCTGCTTCTGATCAAACATTTCATAATTACAACAATTCCCAAAGTTGTATCTGCTTCTTTGGAGGTTTTCGAGTATTAGATAAGGAAAGCAAGAATATTACAAATTTATTCACTCCAATTCTCAAAAATCTATTAATACTCCTTATCTTATATACTGGGAAAGATGGAAAAGGTATTGTAAGTCATAAAATGCTTCAATTACTTTGGCCTGATAAATCTGAGAAATCTGCGCAAAACAACCGTAATGTATATATCAGCAAATTACGTAATATACTAGAACAAATTGGTGACATTAAAATAATTAACAAAAATAGTTTTTGGATTATACAATTTGAGAAAGGGACTTTTTGTGATTACCTAGAAGCACTTAGATTGTTCAAGAATGTTGGTAGTGAAAACAACCTAGAAAAACTTCTCGAACTATTACTTCATGGTGCCATGCTCCCAAATACAGAAACCGAGTGGATTGATGTATTCAAGACCAACTTTTCTAACATGACAATTGATTTACTCAGCCAACTATTAAAAGAAGATAAATTATCAGATTCCCTAAAACTAGCAATAGCAGATACATTATTCAAGTATGACTATATCAACGAAGAAGCTTTAAGTGCAAAATGTCGTATCTTATACCAACAAGGTAAAAAAGGATTGGCTAAACTTGTATTTGATGCATTCTGCAAAGAATACAATAACTTATTGGCAGATGAGTATCCACGCTCTTTGAAAGATATTATTAGAGAAAAAGAAAGTAACATTTCATAGAAATCACTAAAAATATTTATTGCTGTCCGATAAAATCGATTAAATGCAAAAAATACCGCTCGGCCATTGTGTATTCAATGGTCGAGTCTTATTTTGTTCTTCCAAGCCCCATTAAAAAATAGACAGTTGATAATCTTTCTCATGATTCACGTCCAAAAGAGTTTCCCAGTCCTTTCTAGAGAACAAACTTAAGAAATTCACATAATACATAAGTGCAATTCTCATTATGGTTGCAAGGCCGAAGAAGCTCCAGGAACGAGTCAGTCCTTTTTTTCATTACCATAAGCAGCAGGTTGGCTATCAGTGTAAGCCAAATCTGGATCCTGATAGCATTTGCACTTTCCCCATAAAAGTATTTTAAGGGAAAGTTCTATTTTATCTACTTGAATAACAGCTCTATCTCCCAACGTTTGCGGTAGATTTATATAATTTCGTTTGGATCTGATTCAAGATCATTTGTAAGCAATGAAACCTGTTTATGCTTTTTTAATATCAACATAGGTAATGATACGGGCATGATGAATCAGAGCTGTACCATCCTTTAGAATTTTTGAAAATGTTACATTTTGTATACGTACCTCCATGAGACCTTCGGCAGTCTGCTACATACAGTCTTCTATAATATTGTATTTCAGGTCTTTCTTCATTTTTGTCACATACAAAACATCTTTTTGTGTGAGTATTTCCAGCTTCTCGTAATCAATATACGCACGGTCCATGGTAATTATGTCACCTTCATTCAGTACTGATGGTCTTAATATGAAAGAATCGTGGTAGCTGTCGAAGTGAACTTTATATCTAAGGGGATTTCCTCGTTGGCATGTATGACCGTGTGTACCTTTATACCCCCTTTCTTTTTACCAGACTTGGGATGACGCCCTACACCCTTGAACAAGAGATTGGAGAACAGGGGGATGGTAGTGGAATCTATAACCTGAAGACACTTCATCCAGACGTTGTCCCTGTTTGTGCGGCTGTCCGAGGAAAATACATTTCTGTATGTGACGTATAACTCACAATAGATGGATTCAAATATGATTTCCGGACGGCGTTTGTTGAAATCAGAAAGTGTACTGCGAGAAGACTGGTCCCTATACCCAAAGGACAAATTTTGCAGACTTCTGCCTATACGGAAGCCACTATCTCACATAAGAAATCAAAAAACGCATGATGATGGAATAGAACATAACATAACAACAAAATGTGTCCCAGCTATCAAACCGTTTCACATAGTATTCACCACCATGTTTACGGCTTATCTGAAGGATTTTTGATTTATCCAGTAATTTTATGATCTAACTATAGATGGTTGTACGCTAAAATGTATACTTCTGCCCATATAATTAGATTTTTAGTTTGGCGATAAAAAACTAACAAAAATGGGGTGATCTCGCAATGAAGTCAGCCCTATTTTTATGTCCTAACAAAATTTTTATAGGACAGCAATGTAAGAAAAAACATAGTGTTCTCTAAATATACATAACCAAAAATAGAATCCAGATACAACTCACTCATATCCGGATTCTATTATCTTTTCAGAATAGCATCTCTTTAACAAGGATGTATTCAGTTCTTGTAGATACCGGTGCTACCGAGCGCTTTGTTCTGGGTTTACAAATCCAGCCTTCAGCAACGAAAGGAAATCTTTCTGGTTGTCACATCTGAAATAACTTTCAAAGTCCTCCTTGTCTTTTTCGCTAATCTGAATGCTCAGTTTGTTCCATCCTTGCAGCAAAGGCAATTCCTTGTAAACAGTCTCATAACGACTTTGACTAGCAGCCTTGTATGGTTTATCATTAACAGACAAAAGAGATTCTCCTACCTTAACTACTAGTGTAAGTTTAGGCATATTAGGCTCTATCAACAAGTCATCCAGTGGACGTGGGCTAAACACATACATATCCAAAGTCCATCCGTCCGCAGTTTTGATCAATTTACTCTTGGCTGCCGCAGGAAATATCATCTGATCATCACGCAAGAAAAACACCTCATCAGATTTGACTTGAATATTCCTGCGAGGTACTCCAGCATGTTTCAAAATAGCAGTCAACGTGTTAAACCCTTTTTCTGAATTGGTAAACTCTTTCAACGTACTCACATAGAAAGAAGAATTCCCAGACCTATATTTCACAAACACTGGCAGAGCGGCCATACACTCATTCTCACTGCGCACTGTACTTGCTGTCTTCAATTCTTCGGGACGCTTATTCCAAGCACGCCAGTCGGTCTTGCAAGCATTCAGTAGTACCTCTCCTTCATCGACCAAAGCACCTTTCAACGAAAACTCGGAAGCATCGGCACTCTGCAACTCACAAAAATAGAAATCGGAATTATTCAATCCTCTCATCCAAGATTTTTGTACGGGTAAGAATGAAGAACGTTTCAAGTCATCCAATTTCAAAGATAAAGGCAGGAGTTTATTATAACTTCCCAACGTATTAGGCACAGGCCCCCAAATCCAGATATCGGCACCTTTGGCAATAGATGCCTGTATAGTCTTCTGTTCAGAAGGCGTCAAAACACGAGTTCCATCCACAATATAAAGAGCATCTGATGGCGCTTTCGCTTTGGCTGTAAACTCTATACCTTGTGCGTCTAAGGTCCCTTTCAGTTTACTGTCAGCTTCACCCACAAACACCACTTCCTTATAAAGCTTTTCCGGAGAAATCGCTTCAGATACTTCATATTTCTGTTTGTCAATCACCGCATAAGGTGACCATGCTGGTGTCCCAGGAGCGTTAGCAGCACGCATAGCATCATACATGGGCCATGTATCATACAAAGGCAAAGAAGGGTCATAACCAGGATTGAAAGTCGTACAATAAGGACCAACGCGTTCAGGCTGCATACCTGGTACACCTTCTTTATATTCTCCAAAGAAAATACCATCTTTCTCAATATCTGGTCTGGTAGTCAAATCCTTTTTACCTAAGGGAAGAGGTTTTAAGCTATACCAAACCATATTGAAGACAGAACTATATGATGCCCCCATACTACGCTGGCTGACAAGTAAATTATAACATTCATTGGCTAACCCCTCCATACGTCCCAATTGGGACTCATAAGCTCGTTCTCCATTATATTTTGAAACCTGTTCTGGAGTTCCATAATAGGCCATACTATGTTCACCGACACCCCAAGGCTTACCTATTTCAACCCAATGTTTCATAGACTCCATATCCCCATAATGTCCGACAGTTACCGGCAATATACCATTGCCATCATCTTCTCCGTCAGAAGAAATCCAGGGGCGCGTCGAATCATTGGAACGAACAATATCTCGCCATTCTTCCCAAGCCTTCTCCTGTGGTTTGATAAGATCCGGACGATTGAATACATGGAGAATAACAGGTTTATTCTCATTACTGATGCTCCAGCCGAAAACAGAGGCATGATTACGATCACGCAGGACAAAACGCTTCAAGTGTTCTTTAGACATCTCCCAAAAATGTTCAGAATCCAATTTAGGACCTCCATCACTGGCCCAATTGGCTGTTTCATTCAACACACAAATACCCATCTCGTCTGCCATATCCAAATAGAAGCGAGGATATACCTGAGCATGAGGACGAATGGCATTACCATTCATACCCTTAATAGCAGTAAACCATGCCCATGCATAACGACGGGTCATCTGCGGAACGCCCATAAAATGCCATGAATCACCTCTCAACTGATAGGGTTTTCCATTCAGACAATACGTGGTCCCTTGTAATGTCCATTCACGCCAACCAAAACGCTCGAATTTCACATCTACTGTCTGTTTCTTTTCTTTAATGGACAGCAAAGCAGCATATAGGTTTGGGTACTCGGGAGTCCAAAGTTTCAGTTCGTCAGAAACAGGTACCTGTATTGTAACTTTGCGAGAAACTCCTGCAAGAACCGAGACATTCACCGGCTTTATACTCAAGGCAGTCTGTCCCAATTCCCAAGCTGGAACCGGTGCAGAATTTACATCCGTCCCTGCACGGTTAATCCACTCTTTTATATCGCCAAACAACCGTACATCAACTTCCTTTTCCGTAGCATTTTTCAAAGTCACTTCAAACTCCAACAATTTTTTAGAAACAAGAGGTTTCACATACACGTCTTCCACATACACACGAGGTACAGCTAACAAGTAAATGTCCTGCCAAATGCCGGCAATATGGGTTCCCCACATTGAACCGGCCGGAACAATGCGGCGACCAACTGTGGAATTGTCTTCAAATAGAGCCTGACTACGTACGCCCACCCATATTTCAATAGACTCTCCAGCCTTTACCTTCTTCGTTATATCAATACTAAAAGGCAAAAACAAATCAAAGTTCTCACCAACTTTTTCTTTGTTTACATAAACCACTGTAGAACCTGCTACTGCTTCAAAATACAGCTTTATCTGCTGCCCATCCCAATCGGAAGGTATAGTGACATTCTTTTTCATCCATGCCATCTTCACCTGTTCCCAATCCTTCGGATAAGAAGGATAGTTACGATGATCGGGACCTTCTAGATCCCAATTGGCAAACGCATTTATATTCCAAGGAGAGGGTATTTTAATGCGGGTATTCTCCCACGCATTTTCATGTGGCAATGGTAACTCAGGTGCTACCCCCTTACCTTGCACATACGAAGAAGGCAAAGCTACTGGTTGAAACTCCCAATATCCATTCAGACAAAGCTCCTTCCTATATTCTTTCTCCATCCGGTTGACCAATCCTTCGGTTGGAGCAAAAGGATAATTATACACCAACCTGTCTTTGTCAGGAGTACTGTGACACCACCCCTTTCCTGGAAATAAAGCAAAAGTAGCCAACAAGCTCCATAACACTAATTTGTTTCTGTTCATTTGTACACTATTTTTAGTTAGATAAATTATACTAAATTTATTAACGTCCGATAAACATATTCAATATTCTGATTATCAGCATTGTTCTCATAGACAAGCCTCTTTGTTAAAGTTACTGCTTAATTCAAGTATATCAATGAGTTATTGACGGTTTGAAAATTTTTATCGGACAGCAATAATACTAATTACAAAATAAACCTTCTAGACTTAAAAAAAACGATAAACACTTGTTAATATCCAATTAAAAGGATATTAATAACCAGATTTCCACTGCTTTTAAGGTAAGTTAACAAAACATTAAGACATAGAAGAAATAGTGAATAGATTCAAATCTTCATTACCGGACATGATATTCAATACAACCTTTCTCTAGCCTTTAACATCAAATTTCACGATACTTGCATCCATCTCTTTCCACGTACCACCAGTAGCAAGAAGTATCACTACCCAACCCCTCTACTTCGTCAATATCAAAATCGATATCAACAAATTCATTAGCGGCATAGCGTAGCCTGCTTATCTCTCAATGAAAAAAGTTCAATCCATTCTCCGGCTTCCATCCGGTCACACACCAACCCTCCCATGTATCTCCACAACGCTTAATATCAAAATCACCTTGTGATACTGATTGCAGTTGTTTCCTGAAGATTTAGCCTCAAAATAATCACAAGCTACCGTTTCTACCTTGATTTTTTCGGATAAGGATGGTGACTCCATTTCCAAACAATATTTCGATGCTGATTAGAAATCTCCCTTATAAATTTTCCTTTTACGTAAATCTCCACCAAAGGCACAGTAAACCTAGTAAAGTATTATGTTCAGGAATCTCGTTTTCTCCATCATCTGCATTTTCCTCATCCGGTGTCTCCATATCAGGTTTAGCACCAGAATCTTCACTATTGCCCAAAACAACTTCCCAACAAGAAAAGAACAATAAACAAAAATATACCTGCCATCTTTTTATATATGTATAATTCATGGCATTCATCTTAAAACTGTTTCTACCTTGAAATAACAGGCGGAGTACCGTTTATCCCCCGCCTAGTTATTTAAGATGAAAATCTCACATGATTATCGACCAAATCCCTTTGCTTCGAAAGTTCTCACTTCCGAATAACAGGATTTTTTATATGTATCTTTACAATTGGCACTAACACGCAAGAATAATTTCTGATCAAACTCAATTTTTGTTTTGGATTGCAAATTAATAACATCTCCTTCCTGTATATTGGTAATATCTATTGAATTATCTGTATATCTTCCATCTGCTGCACAAGTGACTGTAGTACCAATAATCAACTGTGCCTTATCAACATCTGGCATATCAAAGCCTTCCTTTGCATTCCGGATGAATTTGAACGAGGCATGCAACACACCTTCTTCATCTTGATAAGGTTCCCCTACCCATTCCAAAGTTAAATAAGGCGTAACCGTAAATTCCACTCGGGTAGTTTTTCCATCTTTCAACTCCACCGTCTTCAGCTGCTCTTCCTCACAAGGATAACCGCAAGTTTCAAACGGCCACATTTCATACGTACCTGCAAAAAGCTTCGTATTTTTAAAAGAGCCATCCATCATCATATTTAAATCCTGTTCTGTTACCACAATATTCGGATCACCATGTGCGTAGCTGATTTCCTTAATGCGGATTTTCATATTACCTTGGCCTTGGGCAGTCTGTAACGGATTGCCGTTATGATCGTACACCTGTCCTTCCACAGCAGCTGCCGGGGCATCAAAATTATCTATTTCGCATGAAACCATCCCCAATAAGAATATAGTCCATAGAAATATATTAAATATTTTTTTCATACTTATTTCAATTTAATAAATTATTTAGTATCTATTATTTTGTTCAAGTAATGGATTTACCTTACGTTCCGAATCAGGTATTTTCTCATAGTAATATTTATTATCAAAATTATGTTCATCACCATAGCTGTCAGACACACGAGTATCAAAAATATACTTACCATGTGGAATACCTGTTTCTGAATCAACTACCGCTGTGCTTGCAAACAGATACGGTGCAAGCATACGCCAACGGAATTGATAAATTTGTGTATCTGCTGTAAACCAGCGACGAAGGTCCCAATACAATTTATGCTCCACAGCCAATTCTTTATAGCGTTCAACGCGAACAATCTGAAGTCCCTTAGTAGGAGCAAAAATCCAGGAACACTTACCTGTACCCTTCTTGTTAGTCGGAACAGTCATATCAGCCAATTGACTAGTACTTGTCAACAAATCAGCACCTGCTCTATCACGCACGGCATTGATACATTCCATCGCATCAGACAATAAATCAATATTTTCATAGGTAGGAACCTCATTCTGAGCCAGTTCCACAGCTGCTTCCGCGCGAATTAGTAAGACTTCTGCATAACGAATGTCTATCCAGGGTTGTGTACTACGATGCAATTGAGTATCACCATTCGAAAGATTTCGTTGTAACCATTTAACTCCATAGATACCTGTGGTACACATATTAGATGCCGAAGTAGCAGGACCATCTAAGCCACAAATTGCAATACCAGTATCCATATAAGTTTCTACATCATTAGGTCTCTTAGTCGTACGTATTGCAACTGCCTTTCCATTAACCTTAAACGACTCACAGATTTTATCCCATCCTGTTGTTGTTTTTCCATCATCAGGAATTTCTTTCTTGATTTTTTGTAAATTAGGATTTACAGACGGATCAATTAAGCCCCATCGCATATCCAACGTATATCCTTTATATGTGTCCCCAGGAATCATAATACTCGCTTTCAAACGAGGTTCTGCATTATCAAAAATGCCATGTTCGCTATCATATACAATATAATTTCCATCTTCATCAGTTGTCTTCAAATATCCTGTAGCCGGATCAATAGGTAGTCCATCAAACAATTCCACCCAATCTAAAGGAACAAAATAACGGCCTCCATAGTCAAACCCGACCATTCTTTCAGGTGCCATCAATTTATCCCAACTATGTACATAATTATTAATATCATATTCACGGATAAATATAGACTCTTTAGAAGAAGTAGCATTATCAAATACCTCATAAAATGCCTGACGCTTATCAGCACCTGTATTCAATGCATATCCCCCCTGTTCTACGGTTCTAGCTGCCGCAAATGCCTGTTTAAAGTAATCGTTTGCCTTAGCTGCCGGAATACCCGTCAGCATCACTCCGCTTTTACCGACAAAATTATGCAATTCACCATAACGGGCAATAGAACCTGCATATAATGCAACACGAGCTTTAACAGCAGCAGCCACATACTTATTGGCCCGACCATTTACCTTATCATCACTCAAGTAATTCATCGCATAGTCCAAATCTTCCAAAATGAAATCTACGCATTCCTCATGGCTATTGCGAGCCACATTAAGAGCAGAACCATCTTCAGCTATAGGCTGTGGTTCTTTTACCAAAGGCACCCCTCCATAACGTTTAACTAACGCATAATAAGTATAGGCACGAATAAACTTGGCTTCTGCAATCCACTTCTCCGCATCACTTTGGTTTCCAGAATAATTTGGTAAATCCTGAATCAACACATTAGCTTGACGGATAATCTGATAGGCATCTTTCCAATATCCCTTATCACCATATACACAACTATTTCCACATACGTTGTTGGCATATTCACCGGTTGATCCCATTGTTGTTTTTTCAGACAACCAATTAAAAAATCCTCCACGGCCGCCATCATCTCCCATATTAAAATCTTCCATAGGCAGACGGCTATACAAACCAGCCATATAAGCCGTTATACCGCCATCATTATAGATATCATCATTGGTTAGAATATTCTTAGGGGAGATATCCAAATCAACGCACCCCACAAATGTACTGCAAAAAGCAGCAAACATCAATATATTTTTCCATTTTTTCATAATACAACCCTCACTTAAAATGTTATATTCGCACCAAAATTAAATGTCTTATTCAAAGGATACATATACCCATACAACTCAGTCGGTTTTTCTGGGTCCACACCTTTGACTCCTGTAATAGTAAACAAATTATATGCATTGAAATAGATTCTCAAGTTATTAACTCCTACAGCAGAAAGCCATTGACGTGGGAAAGTATAGCCAACCTCTAAAGATTTCAAACGCAAATAATCACCTTTTTGAATCATGAATTCCGAATTGGCATCTGGAACTGATTTCTGCCCTCCAAAGGCATAATAACCTGGGACCCATTCGCAAGAAGGATCGTAAGGATTCTGAGTAGCATCAACTGGATGCCAACGATCTAAAAACATATCCAACGCATTGCCATCAAAAGCCAATGGAGCGGAAAGTTGTTCACCATAAGCTACGTAAGACATAGCCGACCCCTGGAACAACATATTTAAATCAATGCCTTTCCAATTTGCCCCCAATGAAAGACCGAAATTCATCAAAGGATAATTCCTACGGTCCTGCCATTCACTTCCAGGATTGGTACTAGTAGCAATCGGATGACGGTCCATATCATCAATAACACCATCTTGGTTCCAATCTTCATAAATATAGTCACCAGGCAAGGTACTACTATTAGCATATATGGAGTTGGCTATCTGCTCATAACTGGTATAACGTCCAGCAGCTCCCCAGCCAAACCATATGTCGTTATAGCGATTTAAAGTTCGATTCCTCCAATAATCATACGAATTACCAGCAGGATCGGTCTGATAATAACGACGCATACCACGAGTTAAAGAAAGTTGACCTGACACATTATAACTAAACTCACCAATACGATTATGATGGCGTAACTCAAGTTCGATACCCTTGGTACGATCACTATTCAGATTTTCCTGAGGCATCTTTGACCCAAAAGTTCCTGGCAATGAAATTAAGCGGTCTGCTAGCAATCCATCTCGGTCACGTTGAAACACCTCAAACGTAACTCCTAACAAACCACCCCAAAAATCAGCATCCAAACCCACATTCAATGTTTTTACTGTATACCATGTGATATTAGGATTGGGCACTGCACGGAAGCCCAATGCATTAATAAACGCACCGCCAAACATATAACCAATAGGGAAATTATTATAAGCCCCACCCGATGTGTTGGGATAGTCATATCCTGTCAAAAACTGATAGTCGGCCGCACCGTCATCACCCATCTTACCATAAGAGGCACGGAGTTTCAGATTATCAATAAAATCCACATTATCCTTTACAAAAGATTCCTCAGAAATACGCCAACCAATAGATCCTCCAGGAAAGAAGCCCCAACGGCTATTAGCAGGGAACTTTGAAGAACCATCATAACGGAAAGAGAACTCAACTAGATAACGCCCTTTATAGTCATAATTTAGCTTTCCCACAAGACCTTTAGAAGCAGTTTCTGGCATATCATTCGGATAAGCACTACCAACTTGTCCATCACTGTCACCCGCAAACAAATAAGGAATAGGAATAGAGAAATTACGTTGTGCATAAATATTATCCCCCACATTATGAGCTTCTTCATACAGCAACAATGCAGATACCCCATGGTCACCAAATTTATTGTCATACTGAACAGCGGCTTGCCATAATATACTCCAATTATTGTTATAAGAGCGAGTCAGTTTAGTAGGAGCACGTCGGGAACTTTCTTCATACGAATCAGCAGCTTCATTATAAGTATACATTTTGTATTCCTTATTCCATAAAGTCTCATCATAAATATTTGTGTCATAACTAAAAAGTCCCCTCACCTTTAGACCCTTAACTTTAGGTACTGTATATTCTGCCTCAAAGGTTGAAGTAAATAACTTATTTTGTCTCTTTTTGTAACCAGTCAGAGATTTATCAATCAAAGCTACTGGATTATCATCAGCACTTTGCGGCTTCTGAAGATAAGGAGCCGTATTATTAGCATATAATGGATCGTCCGGGGCTGAACGCCACAAATTCTTGAAAATCTCCCATGAATCAGTGGAATTTCCCTCACGTCCATCAATCATGCCACTCAGTTTAACTGAGAATTTCAAATCCTTCAACAGCTGAATATCCAAATTTGAGCGTAAGTTATAACGGCTGTAATCTAGTGCATCTCCTTTAAAAAAGCCTCCTTGATTCATATAACCTAAAGATACATAATAGTTTACTTTATCACTTCCACCGCTTATAGACATGTTATGAGATTGCTGTGGAGCAGTATTACACATAACAGCTTCATACCAATCTGTAGACTTTCTTTGACCAGACAAAAATTCATCAATTGTCTCTTGAGAATATTTCCAACTCGGATTAACAGCATCACGCATTTGTTGATCATTAAACAACATCATACGGCCCACTGCATCCACCGGTTTCAGTATTTCAGTTGGTTTTTGAATACCATAATACATATTATAATCAATCTTCAACTGATTCTTTATTCCTTTCTTCGTAGTAATCAGTACAACTCCATTTGCAGCACGTACACCATAAATTGCAGCCGAAGCATCTTTCAGCACAGAAATAGACTCTATTTCGTTAGGATCCATACGCTCCATACCTCCACGAGGGACACCGTCCACAACAACTAAAGGACTACCAAAACCACGAATATCAAATTGATTATTAAACTCTCCAGGCTCGGATGTTTTCTGAATAACTCGTACTCCAGGTACCTTACCTGTCAGCATGTTTTGAGCATTCTGATTCTTTGTCGCAATCAGCTCTTCACTGTTTATAGCCGATACAGCTCCTGTCAAATTCACCTTTTTTTGGGTACCGTATCCCACTACAACAACCTCATCCAATTGTTCCGCATCTTCTGTCAGAATAATGGTATAGGAAGTCTTTCCGATTAGTTTCACTTTCTTCGCCACATATCCAATAAAAGACACTTCTAAAGTGGAGCCAGTCGGCACCGAAATACTGAAATTACCGTCCATATCCGTTATGGTTCCCAGTGAATTATTACCAACCATCACCACATTGGCACCGATAATAGGCTCTCCCGACGCATCCTGCACTGTACCCTTGATTAAAACATTTTGAGACAATGCCGGAAAAGCTGTAAAAAACAACATGCCTATCATGCATAGCCATGTATGTTTACGACTCACATTCTTTTTTGTCTGTTTCATAATATTACATTTAGATTTATTTATCTCAAAAACAATTATATTCCTCTTCCTATCAAGACTAATGAAGATATTAGCATAGAATACTATTTATAACAATAAATAACGGAAAGATAAAAAAGAGAATTAATCAACCTGTATTTTCCATAAGTACCTCTATTAATTAAACAATATAAATAAAACAAAAATTATTTTTCGTCCTCAAATATCATATCACAAAATTTGTGTTTTTTCACACAGCAAAAATATAAGAATAGTATTAAGAAATACATTATTACTTCATTAATAAAACTCTTAAATTTTAATTAATAGATATGTTTTGCTATATAATTCTACAAATTTTATTTTAAGTTTCCCAACAGTTGGTCCCCTCCCCAAAAGTATCAGTACCTCTATTGAGCTACATCCAGACCATTTATGGCACCGGGCTTATCGCTCACCGGGAGCAAATCGGAGGCATAAAAATTGTTGGTCAATTCTATCTGGCAACCATTTTCGTGCAGATATGCATAAGTACTTTTGCTGTCAAAAGGCTTCTGTCCCATACGCTGGGCAAAATAAGTGGTAAAGACATGCGCTTCGCCCCCGCGTACATCAATTGTTGGCGTTCCGCAAACTGCAAAATTACCTTGTTGGAGGCGCAATATACCATTATTCACAATGGAGCCGATAACCGGACTTCCCCAAAAAGCACTGTTATAAAGAACAAGCTGGGTCTGAGAATCAATTTTCTTTGTATTTGGCTCACTCCCCATCAGTACATATGATCGTACAGGCTGGTGTTTTATATTCGTATTCACCAACTCCGAGTTAATAGCAACAATCTTTGTGTCCTTATCTGCATCTTCCACAAAGAGCGAATAAGTGCAGCCATCGGAACCGTGTCCGATTACGGTCATATTCCCAGGATAATTACCTGTCACAGCGTCTTTCTGAAAATGAATACCGTAGACTGAGCCATAGACGAAGTTATTGAAAATGGTCTGATTCTTTACATCTGCAAACTTTAAGGCGCTGCAATACGACTGTACAAACTTCATCATGCCAGCCTCTGGATATCCCTGCTTTCCCACAGGCAGTCTTACCCCGTAGTGTGGATTCAGCTGCATATTCCGAATGAAGCCACCTTCGGCACCACCGCCTACCCAGATGCCAGCCCTAAGTAAGACCCCAGCAAAGTAATCCACGTAATGTCCGCTTGTATCATAAGAAGCCAGGTCAATACCTTTGTCACCTAAAGACACGGTCACATTAACAATATAGACCTTGGGACCCTGTCCCTGGATAAGAAAAGGAGTGAGAAGAGGATTCTCAATGCTATGTCCATCAGAAACAATATTCAGTTGCGCAAGAGTCACCCCCCTAAGACCAGCACCGGCTTCCAACTGAATCAGGGAAGCACCTTTCTCTCCGTCCTTCCCCCCATCATAATGGGTAAAGATAGCCGTACCGCCACTTTGCGTATGGTGTTGCACGTCCCAACTTCCTCGCAACTCTACACCGGAAGGTACCTTAACTGGCTGTTCCAGCAAGTATCTGCCAGCCGGAAGATAAACCGTCCCCCCTCCAGCCTCTTTCACTTCATCCAAAGCCGCTTGGAGTTGAGCAGACACATCCACAGTAGGCACATTGTTGTTAAAACCAGTAGCACAAGGCAAATTTGCTTTCAGTACCTTGTTGGAAACCGGCCGAGGATGTACTGCTATATCCGTCCTTATATGCTTTGGGATAGGCTCAAATAGATAATCCATGTCATTACATGCCTCCACTTTGGCAGAAGCACTTTGGTTGTCCACACACAGTTCGCGGTTGTAGCCAGAATTCAACGACTTCAAGGTCTGGGCGTTGACTCCCAAACGCACATGTCCATTTTCATGTTTAAAATCACATTGAGTAAGGAGGATATTACCGCTATTCACATTTAGCGCATAGTCACGGTATCCATCAAATGTACAACTTTCAAAAGAAATAACTCCTCCCTTGCCATCACTGACAACTGGTCCACTAAAATCCACACCATTAAACTGAACGGAAGTAGAAAAGTCTTTGAAAAAGTAAACGGCATTTTCACCATCCTCCGCACTGAAAGAGGAATTTGAGATGAGTAACCCATATGGATTGACATCTTCCACATACAGCCCATTCCTACATCGGCTGACATGTATTTCATAAAGTTGTGAATTTGGCGTATTGCTAAAACCTGGCTCTTTCCCTATCCACAAGCCTGTCTTATAATCAGAGATAGATAAATAGGAAACGTATTCCCAATCAGAACGGTGCATCTTGAAGCCTGTTGCATGGGTATGGGTATAACAGGCTATCTCTTCAAAAGATGGAGCACCCGGCAATCCAGAAGATGCCCAATGTTTCGGACTAACATCAACCTGTTCTATCCGGCCGATATCTGTACAGATATGCACTTCAATACCCGTACTCAAAGCCGTTATATAACTATTCAATACATAATGAAGTTCACTAGGAGCAGAATAAAAGCCATTATATGAATTAACCAAGGTTACATTCTCCACTGTGGCACAATCTCCTCCCGTCTGATACAAAGTCCATGGATAAGGCCTTACATTACCAATTTCCTGCTCCGGATACCAAATAGATAGGTTCGTTACCCCGGTTCCTTCATTCATTTCAATGAAACGGTCGGCCACACTGGTATAAGTCGTATGGAGGGAGTTATTGTTTTGGGAATCATTCCACCAGCTTTTTACCATCCCATTGTAATTTGGAGCATCCCGACCCACATATACTTCTAGAATGGTACCTGACACTTTCCCCCCGTTTTCCTCTGGGCTACACCAGTCTCCACGAAGCTGAACTCCTGGAAGTAGACGCAACACATATTCATAAGAAAACTCCTTGTCAATTTCCTCCTCACCCTGGCGGACACGCACTTGCTTGTGACCTATTTGGGTTGTGTGGAACTCATAGTTTCCGGCCGGAACATATACTACACCACCTCCATTTGCATAAGCAGAATCAATGGCAGCCTGAAAAGCAGCCCGATTGTCAAAACCAGGCTCTGCCTTTGCACCAAACCGTTCATCGGTCACAACGTAATCGGATATGACCCAGTCTTTGGTCGGATAGTTTGTAGAGATACATTCCTCCAAGTTATCCGATTGACAAGCACCAAAAGACAAGCATATCAAACAACATACCATCACATTTTTTAGTCTATTCATAATTATAAGATTTTTTTGTTTTTTTCCATTCCATTGATTTTATCTGTTCTACCATCCGGATTGTCTCATCATAGTTATAATGAAACTCGTCTTCATAGATTGAACGTAGCCAATCGTGATGCGACAATGCGCTGTTATGATAGAAATTATCATTTGTCTTTACATTCCACAATGGAGCCGTAGTTGATATAGCTGTATGGGTTGCATATAGATACCCATGTGCTTCCACGCTCCTAGAGGATGGTCACTGACGGCATAACGCACGCGATTGTTTCCTTTCAATCGTCATTCCAGTTATCATCGTAATTATCGAAAAGAGAAAGGTAATAACGGTATTTATATTTATGCACCAAGTTGGCCTCGTGAAAGTCTTCTAGACCTTCTATCGAAAGCATCTTACTATCAAGTTCCATCATATTGTCTTTCATGCAGATACCACCGCCACCATTATAAATATAGGCCCTTTCATCATCGTTAATGAACACACAAGGATCTATAAGCAGGTCCATGTCTTTAATATAATCTTGTAAAGTAAATTGGACGCTAGCTTTTTACTTGTAGCAACTCCTATCTCCCAGCTATCATTCTACTTCGTATTTCTAGGATACAGAAAATAAAAATAATAGTAGTACTTTCTTTATAAGCGCAGTCGGGAACCCACATGAATCCTCCCGTCTTATGCCCCCAAGGCACTTGTGAAGAACTCAATATTTCTCCATGGCTTTTCCTGTGTACCATACCATCCGTGGAAAACACGTGATAACGGTCCATCAGGCCACAGCTACGAGGCGGGTCTATGTCATGAGAAGCATAGACATACAGACGTTCGTCTGACCAAACATATGCCGAGGGGGAGAGAGTATACATAGTATACATATATCTGATAAACGGGTTGGGAACTAAGCTGTCAAGCACTGCAACTACCTCTTGAGAAGCCTTCTTCAGATAAGACTAGCAAGAAACTATCCCGCTGGCGACGAATAACAAAAGTCCAATTAAGTTAATGTTCTTTTTCATAAAAACATAACCAAAAGTATATATTATTACCACTTCATCTCAACAGTCTGCGATTGCCGGAGACGGATATCTGCCGAAGAGGCTCCTACCATGATTGTATAATTGCCAGAAGGATGTACAAACTTGCCTTGTGACTCGTCCCAGTAACGCAAAAGATCTTTACGCAACCTAATTGTTACCTCTTGGGTTTCTCCTTTCCGTAAAGTGACACGACGAAACCCTTTCAGTTCTTTTATTGGCATTATCTCATTACGAGCTGGCAACTGCACATAAACTTGTGCCACTTCGTCACCCGTGTACTTTCCGGTGTTCTTCAACCGGAAAGAAACCAATACTTCGTTCTGCTCATCCTTTACCTGCAAGTTCGAATACTTGAAGGTTGTGTAACTCAATCCATATCCGAAAGGATAGAGCACCTTCCCCTTGAAATACTGATATGTGCGTCCCTTGGTAATATCATAATCATCAAAAGCTGGCAGGTCGGCCAAGTTCCTATAATAAGTCAACGGTAAGCGTCCTCCCGGATTGTAGTCTCCAAAGAGCACTTCTGCCACAGCTCTCCCCCCGCTTTCACCAGGATACCAAGCATTGACAATAGCTGGTATATTCTCATTCATCCAATTGACAGCCAATGGACTACCAGCCACAAGAACCACAATGACATTTGGATTCACCTTATATATTTCTCGTAGGAACTCCCTTTGATCCGCTGGAAGCAGGATGTCACCTCTATCTTGTCCTTCACGCTCTATCGATTTATTGATACCTAATACTGCAACCACAGTCTCACATTCACGTACAGCTTTTCCAGCCTCACCATACAAATCCAGCCGGCTTGCCTTTCCGATTTGAGGAACACGCCACTGCAACTTTGCAACCGCATAATCGCGGTTGTCATAGTATTCAGCTTTCAAGTGGTAATCCTTTCCTGCTTCCAAATAAACGGAGACCGTATCTGTACGCACCGAATGACCTTCCCATGCATCTATCACCACTTTATCGTCAATGCTCAGACAACAACCGTCATCCGAAGTGAAGCTAAATACATACTGCCCAGTTACTGTAGGACGCAACTTGCCTGTCCAGCGGACTGACAAAGGTGATTTGGGAAGGAACGGATCCGGTGCCTGGTTTCCAGGTTCGAAATTAATCCATTCTTCTGTCCTAACTTTGGGGATACCCTCCATCCGGACATTATCAAAATACTCAGTTTTCAACCCTTCAGGGAAATTCGCTCCCTGGATAAACTCCATACCATCTACAGCAGACTTCCACGGGGCATATAAGACCTTGACATCTTCTCCCACGCGCTCTCTTATGCCTTGTAGAATAGAAACTGGAGCTATTACCGGTGAACCACTGTAATCACCAAATTCGCATTTTCCAGCATTAATGCCAACCACAGCAACCGACTTCAACTTTTTTACATCAAGCGGCAACATCCGATTCTGGTTTTTAAGTAACACAATGCACTGACGGGCAGCTTCTAGAGCCACATCTTGGTGAGGCTTTGAGCCAATTACGGTCGGTGATATATTGGTATAAGGATTATTTCTACCACTATCAAAAAGTCCCAACTGCATCCGTGCTCTCAAGACATGATAAGCGGCCGAATCAATATCGGCATCGCTTACCATATATTGCTTGTAAGCATTCAATAAGGGTTCATAATAAACATCATCGCCACATTCCAAATCAAGACCGGCTTTGATAGACAGCGTGGCCGCTGCCTCTTTCGTCTTCACGTATTTATGTCCATCCACTAGCAAAGAGGGACCGCCGCAATCAGACACCACATATCCCTGAAATCCCCAATCATGTCGCAAGACTTTGGTCAACAACCACGAATTCAACGTACAGGGTACATCGTTTATTGCATTATAAGCTGACATGATAGAGGCAGCCTTTCCGTCCTTGATACAAGCTTCAAAAGCTGGCAGGTAATACTCCCTTAACTGCTTTTCTGAAATTTGCGGATTGCACTCAAAACGGTTATGCTCCTCGTTGTTGGCAGCAAAGTGCTTAGGGGTAGACACGACTTTCAGGTAACGTGCATTCTGACCTTGCAATCCACGTACAAAAGCCGTACCCATCACACCACTCAAATAAGGATCTTCACCATATGTCTCTGGTGTACGCCCCCAACGGGGGTCACGGGCCATATTGACCGTAGGAGACCAAAAAGTCAATAAATCACTGAACTGATCTTTCTGTTGCCTGCCCTGCTCTAGTTCGTTCCAACGTGCACGTGCTTCATCAGAAATAACAGTAGCCACCCGATATTGTAACTCTGGATTCCAAGTGGCCGCCAAGCCAATGGCTTGTGGAAATACTGTGAAACGCCCCGGACGGACTACACCGTGCAGCGCTTCATTACCGTGAAAATATTTTGGGATATCAAGCCTAGAGATGTCTGGAGAAGTGGCACGTAATAGGCCTATCTTCTCTTCCACAGTCAGCCGGGACAATAAATCCATGATCCGTTCGTGAATAGGTGCATCTTCATTCTTGTATAATTCCTGTGCCTGTACCGGAAACATATTGGTAACCACCAATAACAATCCGGCAAAAATATATTTCTTTATTCTGTTCATGGTATTCTCTAAATGTTACTTATTTATCACATAACCCGTCTGCTGAAGGCGGGACCGCATCAGGAGTACTCCCCCATGCTCTATTAGGTGTATTTCCCATTACCAAAACCAATTTTCCACCGTTCTTTATATCATCATGGCTAAACCAGGGTTTGTTCCATTCCTGACCGTTCAGACTAGCAGACTGGATATACTTGTTTCCTTCCGATACCCCTTGTGCTTCAATTTCAAAAATCTTTCCATTACTAAGGTGTATTTTCGACTTGGCAAACAAAGGACTTCCAATGTTATAAGCCGGAAAACCTGGAGTTACGGGATAAAATCCCAACGAAGAGAACACGACAAAAGCCGACATACCTCCACCATCCTCATCTCCCGGCATTCCCATCAAGTCATTACGGAACCAAGTCTTCAACAATGCACGAATACGCTTCTGTGTTTTCCAAGGCTGTCCAGCATAGTTATATAAATAAGGAATGTGGAGACTTGGTTCATTAGCCATAGAAAATTGCCCTACATTTCCCGTGTGATCAGGCAATTGAGCATAAAAATCAAACTTACTCTTACCCAAAGGTTCACGGAAAGTTTGGTCTAAATTGGCAACAAAAGCTTCTTTACCCCCCATTAACGCAATCAAATCAGCTACATTGTGTGGAACATCCCAGCGATATACCCAACCATTATTCTCTCCATAGTACTCTCTAGCTCCCTGCCCGCCGGAATAATTATAATTAAATGGGGTAATCCATTGTCCATCTTTATCTTTGGGATGGAAGAATCCTGTTTCCGGATTATACACATTACGGTAATTATGTGCACACTTGAGATAATAAACAGCATCCTCCTTCTTGCCCAAGAGCTCAGCTATGCGAGATAAGCACCATTGGTCATAAGACGTACCCAAAGTAACTGCAATAGGCTGTCTTTTTTCGAAGAAATGCACATTAGGATCAGTTTCCCGTTCACCTTCTTGAAGTGCGGGTATGTAACCATTCTTTTTATAGAAATCATCAAGCCAACCGGCCGGAGCACCAGACCAAGGAGCCAATGTTTTTTCTTCAATGCCTTTACGACATGCTTCATATGCCTTTGTTAAATCAAAATCCAAACCTTTAACCGCAGCATCAGCTACTGTGGCCACAGCATGATTAGAATTCATACGGCGTGAATCACCAGTAATCTCCGGAAAAGTAGGCATCCACATATTTCCCATCTGTTCAGCCATGCGCAGATAAGAGTCAATAATGTTCTTTTCCGTAGTCTCATCAATAAGAAGACGTAACGGATGAGCTGCACGATAAGTATCCCATATCCAGTCATCTGTAAAAAATGGGATACCTCCATCTTCGTGTACCTTACCATCAAAAGCACTAAAATAGCGTCCATCCTCACTAATACATACGGGACGTTCGAAAACACGATAAAAAGATGTGTACAATACTATTTTATTAGTCTCACTACCTCCTTCTACCTCAATATCGGACAAAACTTCGTTCCACATATTACGCCCCTTTTCTATCAAGGTCTGCAAATCATAATTGGGAAGTTCCCGTAACATATTTCTCCGAGCCTGTTCTTCGCTGATAAAGGAGATGCCATAGCGCAGACGTATCGACTTCGTACCGTCTGCAAAACGTAAAGCTACACACACATTACTACCTTCTGCCTCTGTCCTCGTAACGTCTATATCCCCATCACTCAAAATACCAAATTTAATAGGAGCTATTTCTGATTCCAAGTACAAGTAAACCCGAGTATTGTTATCCAGTTGCTGCCAACCTCCCACAAAACCATTACCTATACGAATTCCGCCATTTCGCGAATTAAGCATCACATATACCGGTTTTTCCGCACGATTGTAGTTTAACTGATAAAGAGCTGCCTGATGAGAGATAGCATATTTTACACCAATTTCTTCATCGTCAAGTGTCACCTCATAGGAATAAGGCGTCAGTTTTTCATTGTCATAACTGTAATTCAACACTGGACGTAAATCATCGCCCTGATAAGGACTCAAGTTAAAGGCTGAGCTCCCCCGATGACTAGTCACAATCAAAGGAAGTCCATGCAAAAGATCACTCGTGTAGTCCGCACGTTCAGGATACACCCTAAGCATACTGTTCGGCAAATGAATGGTAGGAAAAGTTGGAACCAATAAATGACTGATGTTACCAACATAAGGGTTCACATAATCGACCGGACTCTGTACGGTTTCTTGCTGAAAAGATGCGCATCCACAAGCAGCCAGCATAGATATCACAGCCAAGTAAAACAAAGATTGTGTAAATTTCATATACTTATCTAAATTAAGATTATAATGGCAAAAATACGGATACAAGATTACATACTTACTTAAAATAGAATTAATTGGGAATTAATTCTATCATAATCTAGCACCAAATTCTTAATGAAATAAAAGAACTATCCATCATTACACTGTTTTTCTGCCCCATTATCCTATATTCTTCCAGTGTCTTGTTCATTACCGGGAAATCTGTAAACTTCCCATTCTTGACCAGTCTTTCCCTGCCTTTAAGGACCCAGTTCATAATACCTGAGAGTTCATGGGAGATAATATCCTTTGCCAGATTTTGGTTGATTTTACTTTTGGGAATCTGGACGTTGAAAGGAGCTATCAAGAATCTCTTGTAAAAACCATTAGAAGTTTCATTGGTTTTCGACGGCTCATTAAGACAGAATATCATATTGACACTATCCAAAACTTATACATACAGGCTTAAGTCAACTCACAATAGATAGTACAATCTGTGCCCTCACATAGGAAAGTTAACTATCTATTTCTATACCTTAGTTATCCCACTTTCCCATGTTTTACCATAATTATCAACTATCTAGAACAAAAAATGAGAAGCCATCAGTAATTGATGACTTCTTTTCTTTACTAATCCTTCTTTTTTCTTATATACCGTCTTCTTTCACAACCGTATATATTGTGATAGTAAGCATAGTCCACAATCTCTGATATATCAAAGTCAGGTATAAGCTCTTCTATTTCTGCTTTTGCCTTACTCTTTTCAATTCCAGCCTTACATAGTACTCCAGCGTAGGACATAGTAGCATTATTTCTTCCCAGACCGATAGCTTTTCCTGTCCATATACTCTTCAAAAACTTTATAATGATCTCGTCTGATATAACCTGTTTTCTCAGCTTTAGAAGAAAGCCCGATCTTTAAAGCTTTTCATTTCATTCCACTTCTGAAATATGACCTTAACCTCTGAATCGTCACTGTCTGTATCTTTTGTAACATTCATATTAACACTCAAGGCTGTAAACATGGAGAAGTCGCTATTGTATATCTTGTTTGTAATCTTCCAGGCCCTCCTTTCTGAAAGTTCAAGGAGCGGATTCTTTTCTATTACCTGATTACCCTTTTCATCCTTACTAATGCAGCAGTAGTTTTCCTTGTGGTTAGGTTTCTTATTCAGTCCTTCTATAAAATCTTTTTTATGTGGAGCAGAATTAAAGTTTTCTATCTGCCTTTTTGTCTTTTCATTCTTCTGTTCTATACTTTCATCCAGGGCGTCCTTAGTCATATCAGATGCTTTGGTATTGAAGTATAATGTAGCCTTGTTCTTGAATGGATTGGAGTCTAGTCTTTGTCTGCCTATTATTTGCCGTATGTCGACTGAAACATCTATGGTAAGACTTTCAACTTTAGGATTGGCGAAAATATAGGAGTAGGCATTGTCAGAATAAAAATCAGCTCCAACATATACAGTGCAGAAGGTAAACATTTTATGGAGTTCACCTTTCCCGGGTATATCACTAATCTTATACTCCATTTCCATTGCCTTAGATAGTTCCTTCAATTTACTTATATTCTCAGAGATGGAGGAACATATTATATTTACTTCTTCAGGCTTTATGTTGAGAGCTTTAATAACCTTTACTATGTCCTTTACGCTGTTGATATATAGAATCGCTTCTTTAGACCTACATTCTTTCCCATCAACAAGAGTGGTTTCTCCTTTCCTGTATTTCTCTATGATACTTTCACTGAGTTTTGTTATGGATTAGGAAGTCTTGATTATCTTTACTTCCGGCTTCTCTATCATAATTCCAGGCCATTCAAGTTCATACATTGTCAGAGCCTTAAAGAAATCAAGTTGGTCAAGATATTCCTCCAAGAACGGTGTGGCAGAAAGGAATACCACATTTGGAAACTTTGTAAGAGCTTATAAAATTCATATTCCGTGGTCGCTTTAAAATGACAGTCATAGAACATAACCTGAAATTCATCCACTACGACATTCCATTCCTCAATACTCTGTTTCTCATCCTGTAGTATCTCAAGTATATGTTTAAGGGAATCATAGGTGGTCAGAATTTTAGTACCTCCATTCCTTACATAGTCCTTGAAATTATCCTTGTATATTACGGTTTCGCTTGAGCTTATGTAACCATTGGCAAAATCCTTATCCTTATCTCCATTATACCTAAAAAGATGAAAATTATCAGAAAGATGCTGACTGTATTTATTGTAGAGCAGATTCTTTCTCGGACTTGCTAATATACATTTCTTATCACAATCACAACCAAGGAATAACTCTGTAGCTCCACAACCACATACTTTCTTGTTAAAAATATAATGTCCTTTATCCGGCAAATTATCAAATAAGCCTTTCATGTCAGACAAGTACTTTATGCCTTCCTCTACTTTTATATTTATTTTCTTCATAAATAAGATATTTATAAGTTTGGAGTAAGAGGTAGGGGTATATTACATAACTGAAGGATAGATGGAATATTTTATTTAGGGAATTCTATCTTTTATAAAGGTTTTTGAAGTCCTTGAAGATTTTTTATTCCACCTTTCAGGTGTTATGTATATACCACTTACTCCTAACCCTATTGATTAATAAATTCAGCTATTTCTCCCTATAAATGGTTTATTGAGGTTCAGCTTTTTCGTCAGTTTGTCAATATCAGCTTTTTTTATTTTTGTTGTCCTGATATTCCTTACCATCACAAGGCTTTGGATCATAACAGTCAGTTACAAGTAAATCAATTTCAACAACACCAGGGAAGGTAAGAGAGAGATACTTGCTTCCGTTTGTTTTTAGTTGTATCTGAAGAAATTTATTATAATCCTTATTCTTATATTCTCTGTAAACATGAGTACCTTTTCTGTTAACCCATAAATTATACTTTTGGCTATAGCGGAATAATACGCCTTTTATTTTTTGCTCTTTCATAGTTAACAGGTTTTCATTTAAAGTTCCAATTATTGTTCCTTTCGGCAGATACATTCCCTCACAAAAGTCAAAGTCTTTCTGGAGTTCTACGTAACTCATATAATCATACTTTCCAATATAATGTAATAGGCAAGTTTTTGAATATTCACCTCATGTTCCAAGCCATGATATATTAAGAAAAATTAAATTTTCGATTCCCTTTGACGAAACCAAGTTCAACATAGTTGATTACTTTCTTTATTATATTATGGATAAAGAACTCCTGATTTTGACTTAATCCTCCAAGCCTTTTAATTTCATTCATGAGTGAAGGATCAACTTTCAAACCATTGAAACATGGTTCAATGCTTGTAGCTGTATAAGCGTTGTTTGCTTTTTTATAATTATTTATCATTACTTTTTTAGTTATTTAAAATATTTCTCTAATTCTAGACATAATTGTAGCTTGACAGAAAGATTTTTAACTCTTCCTGCCCATCAAAACAGACAACCAAGACTGGCGCCAAATCTTAATTGTCAGTTCAAGCCTTGTTGATTGGGATATTATTTATGACCGACCACAAAATACAGCTAATCCCGGGAATCTTAGCTACATTTATCATAGTCATAACAGAATGGAGAGTAAGTCAGATTCAAAATCCAACCGATCTTTACTTAGTTCGATCGTTGCATCTGAACTCTGAATATGGGTGATTGCTCAGGAAGTTGTTGAAAGACACTTCAAGTTGTTCGATGATGAACTCTTCCTTCTTTTTCCCACATCCACGTTTATATCCACTAGGCTCAGCTATTTTTTTAACTTCTTCATCTGAAAGCTCATTGAAAAAATTTTTTAAACAATCTTCTCTTTCAGAATAGATCAACTCTTCACCTGCATCATTCCATTTAGTTATTATAAGTTCTGGAAATGCATTCTGTTTTAGCGCAGATTCATAATCACCTACAAACTTTGCTCTAGCGGCTTTGCTAATCTCAATGGCATATTGAGAATAAGGAAAGTCTAAAGATGAACTACTGGAACTCATTGCCTTCACGAGCGGAGTTTTGGTAATTATGCCCTTCTTCAGGGTTGCCCACTCACACGAAGAGGTATAATTGTAACCAGCTAATTCAAGTTCTTTAACATATTCTAGCGCATCTTTTTCTTCTTACTCAATACCCCGGTTATAAAATCTGCGTTCTTCCACCCAAAGACTTTCAGATTGATAGACGTTAGCATTTCGTTCAAAGAAACCCAGTTCAAAGGGAAGTACGCATAGAGTTCGCTATTCAAACAATTAGGGTCTTCTTTAATAGCATCCAAGTAAGCTTGCAGACGTGTTTGACCATCAATAATAACTACAGTCGTGCATAATTCTTCTTCTGGAATATCTTCATCAGTGAAACTTTCAATATCAAATTCCCAGGCTTTAGCTACTTTTGCTGGAATTACGAATAGCATTATCTGCTGACCAAACAGTTTCAATGACTCCATTAAAACTTTGATAGCTTTAGCTTTCGGTCTTCTATTCATCTTTAACCTAGCGACCTTAATTTTACCAGCTTTATAAGAGCCACTCAGGTTTATGATGCTCTTTTCCATAACCGTTCCTGCCAATCCTTCAGGTTCTAGCTTATTAATAATCTCTTGCTCAGCCTCTTTACACAGATTTATTTCATTATCTGATAATTGTCCATCTATGTTTGCAGTACTATCTACATTATTAGTTCTTTGAGTATTAACATTTTCTTCTGCTTTCTGCCCTGTTACTATGCTTAAATTTGTTTCGTTCATTTTAGTTTCAATTTTTAAATTATTTATTATTAAAGTTCTTTTCTCACTATCCACTACGTAAGCGGTTACCTGCTCTGACTTTTGATCAGCCAAGAAATTATTAGTATTTGTTAACATTTTACATTATTTTGTTTTTCTCCATAAATGACACTAAGTCTGCCTTCCTTACATATATTTTCCGACCAAATTGTGAAAAAGGGACAACGTGCTCATTCCTATAAGTTTGCCAAGTTCGTTTAGATACCCCTAGAAATTTTCTTGCATCTTCACTTGACAAATATTCATCACAACCTGTAGCAGGACAAATTGCTTCTAACTTACTCTTTATAATTGCAATATCATCACAAATAGCCTCCCATATTGGCTTCGGAATTAAAATGATTTCTAGTTTTTTCATTGCTATTATGTTTTAAATTGCTGCAAAGGAAGGGGTATTTTTTTAAGAGAAGACATCAAATTCAGTTAATTTTCAACATAAAAACAGCCGACATATCGGCTTATGTCGGCTTATCGGATTCTGATTTTCAATACGTTACATTTTATAACATAAGTTGAAAGCAGCATTCGATATTAATTCCATTTAGGGCAGATTATAAGAATAATTACTGAAGAACTTTAAGATATATCTGTAAAGTAACAGTTAAAATGCTTACAATATATTTGAAGATACCGAAGGAAAAACAGAAGTCTGGCAGAGCATGCCCTGAAAATAAAACAGAAACTTTATCGAACATACAATTTATCGATTATAATAAATTATTGCTATTCAACAAAACTTTTGCATGATAGCAATTGAGCGATTTTTATTCTTGTAGTATGAATTGACTAGTATAAGTGCCTTACAAGAGCATTTTAATGGCATATGCTACCAATTTCACACAGCACAAAAATAAACTCATTTTTGCAAAACGAATGTAGCTTGTTATATTTGTACTAAATATTGAATTGTGTCTTTTTTACCCCAAAGCAGCGTTAATAAATATACAGAAGAATGCTACTATCTACAGATATATCAGTCTGCATATCTGCTGAATTTATTTTGAAAAATGTGTGGAAATTACATTTATTAATACACCTCTCTAAAGCCTAATACGATATACGCATCCGTTATTATGCCCAAAAAGAAAGAATAACTCAAAGGAAGAAATACAAAGACAAATATACTAGAAGAATGGAATATGCTCTCTGACAAAATGCTGGGAGCTAAGAAGTCCACTGAATATATAGCCAAACCCTAACAGAACACAATAAAAAACTCTTCCTACCAACTTTGCACTTGGACAAGAAGAGTTTATTGGTATCTATAATGTGTAGTTAGTCTATCAGGAGTCTACATTAAATCCAGATGCATTCAATAATGCAAGTAAATGATCATGATATTCCGAATTTACATGTAGTTCCTGGCACTTTCCTGAAAAATATGCAGTAAAATCATTCGCCTTAAATGGTCTATCACCAACTTTAAAACAATTATTAAGCCTCTTATATTTACTACCTTCTTCGCCTATAATATCATGTGTATTAAATCCAAATAACAATAGTAAATCGATCAAGGCCGATCTGTTGATTTTATTATTATTTACTCTTCCACTTTTCTTTATCCATATTATGGGCTTTGCAGTATACTCTTGTCCTTTCAAACCATAATCAATAATTTGAAATATCACACAAAAATCATGAATTGAGGTTTCTTCTGAAATAAAACCATCCTTTTGTAATAACAATAACAATTTTTCAGCGTTGGCATAATTAAACCTAGTATTCTTTCTAAATATTAAACTTCTATCAACCCTATATTTATCTTGTGATATTTTTTCTTCTACTTTAATACTACTTTTTAAATCCACTAGTGATGTGCTCAACTGTTGTATTTTTTCTTCTATAAGTGTAAGTAATTTATTCCACTGTTCAATAAAAAATAAATATTTTGAGTTCAATAACGAATCACCTAATGATTCCGATTCCAATCTTTTTTGTATATCATACAACTTCCCTCTCAAAATAACAACTTTATTTAATAAAGGAAAGAAATCATCATTAATACCCTTTGTATATAAATCTACAAAATAATCTACTTTTGCATCACACTTAAAAATTTCTGCCAGTACTTCATCATATGAAATTTTATTACATGTATTATAGCTATAAATTAAGAGATCAACAAAATACTCTAGGCCTGCACAAAAGACCTCCTTATCGCTTGGGAACAAAAAGAACTGTTCTCTACTACTATAAAAAGACAATGAAAAATGCAATTCTAATAATTGCCTTTCTTTTGAAAATTCTATAGGCTTTGGGCTTCCAATAAATGACTTATTAGAATCTACTATCTCCAATAAAAGCGTCAGCCCATCCAATAATACTTTTTTATACTCTATATATTTTTCATAAAGACCGATTTATAAGGATTATTATATATTGCCAGTAAATTGCCAGTAATAAAATAAAAAATCCCTCATAAGTGATTAACTTACAAGGGATTACAACTATTGATTCGTACTCGAAGCGGGACTTGAACCCGCACAGCCGCAATGGCCAAGGGATTTTAAGT
>ERZ859980.327-NODE-327-length-33116-cov-2.371223_pt1 | contig 33116 bp, 28 predicted proteins | sample MGYA00509984_ERZ859980 | MGnify/ENA primary metagenome ERZ859980 (study PRJEB30046, sample SAMN00715173) | human gut metagenome | study: EMG produced TPA metagenomics assembly of the A metagenome-wide association study of gut microbiota in type 2... | reverse complement strand
ACCGACATGACCTACAACGACGTGCTGGTGCGGGCCTGCGCCGAGAGCGGCATCGCCGCCTTCACCGGTGACGGCACCAACCCCACCGTGATGGAGATGGCCACCAAGGCCATCGGTGCGGCGGGCGGCTGCGGTGTGCCCACCATCAAGCCCTGGAACATCGACACCATCCGGGAGAAGATGGCCCAGGCCAAGGCCAGCGGCTGCTTTGCCGTGGCCATGGACGTGGACGCCGCCGGCCTGCCCTTCCTCAAGAACATGACCCCGCCGGCCGGCAGCAAGAGCGTGGAAGAGCTGGCCGAGATCGTGAAGCTGGCCGAGCGGCCCTTCATCGTCAAGGGCGTGATGACCGTCAAGGGTGCTTTGAAGGCCAGGGAGGCCGGTACCGCCGCCATCGTGGTGTCCAACCACGGCGGCCGTGTGCTGGACCAGTGCCCCGCCACCGCTGAAGTCCTGCCGGAGATCGCTGCAGCCCTCAAGGGCACCGGCGTGAAGATCCTGGTGGACGGCGGCATCCGCACCGGTGTGGATGTGTTCAAGGCACTGGCCCTGGGCGCGGACGGCGTGCTGATCTGCCGCCCGTTCGTCACGGCTGTGTATGGCGGCGGCGAGGAAGGCGTGAAGTGCTACATCGACAAGCTGGCCGGGGAACTGGCCGACACCATGCAGATGTGCGGCGCTCACAGTCTGGCAGAGATCACCCCCGATATGGTGCGCGTATAAAACCGAAGAAAAACTGGAAAAGCCGGAGCATGCCTGCGGGTGTGCCCCGGCTTTGTTAAATTTTGTTGAAAAGATGGATGTACGAAATTTGGACGCTTGTGTATTGCCCAAAAATGCGCTACACTACAATCAACTGAACCGTAAACCGGATGCCTGCAGGCGGGAGTGCCGCCTGCTCATTTTTAGGAGGATCTATGAAAAAGAAAACCGAGCAGAACGCTGCGGGAGCGCCGCAGACGGGGAGAATGGCCGGTGCCGGAGCGGCCGGGTTCCTGAAAAAGAACTGGAAGTGGCTGGGGCCGGGGGGCCTCGGGGGGCTGGCAGGGGGGCGGGGGGGGCGGGGGAGGCACCCGCGCCGTAGGAGTTGTATTCTCCGTAGTAGAAGTGGTCGTGGGCTTTTTCCAGTCCTGCCAGCCGGCGGGGTGGATATGTGCACCCAGTTCACAGTGCAGGAACACTGTCTTTGCCCATTCTCTCCAGGGACGTCCCAGATAGATGGAATTGGGCGGGCAGTCGCTCTCTAATTTGCATTCATGGAACACGTAGCCGTAGGGCTCTTCCTGCGGGGTGGAGGCAGCAGTCACATAGCCGTAGATTACTTCAGACTCCGGACTTTCCGGTGGAATCCGGTCTCCGGGCAGCTTGGAGAAGATCGTGCAATGCTCAAACCAGGCAATTCCACTGCCGAAGATGAAATCCACATCACCCTGGATAAAGCAATTTTCATAATAATGGCGTCCTATGGTCCGGGGCTTGAATTCTCCGGGACCCTTGAATCCGCCGGGCTGAGCCTCTTTTAATGGCAGGGGGGCATCGAAGATCGTATCCTGACTGCCTAAGAACCGGCAGTTATAAAAGGCATTGCGGTCACCGTCCACATAGACGGCCAGTGCCTGCCCTACGGTGTGGCGTAGCCGGAATCGTTCTGGAAAGTCAGGTTTCTGGCGGTAAAGTCATGAGTGTCGATCCGGACGGAAGCAGTACGGAAGGTACCTCGCTTATCCCCCTCCGGCATGAGATCGAAGGCAGCATCTCCATAGACAAGGATCGTCTCGTCACAGCCGGTACCCTCAAAAGTAATATTCGGACGGGTGATTACCAGCTTTTCCCGATAAATTCCTTTACCGATATGCAGGATCACCGGCGGCAGCTCCGAAACGGAAGCCGGGAACTGCTTTCCGGATTCTGAGGCAGGAACATCCGGCAGGGAAGCCAATGCTTCTCCGATGGTGGCAAAAGAAGTGCCCGGAATTGTATTTCCGGACATATTTACATACAAATGAATTGTGTCTGACATAAATAGAATACCTATACCTTTCCGTACCTCCGCATTTTCAAGCCCATTTCTCCGCTTTGCTTCGGTCCGTGCTAAACATGTGCCACTGGCACATAATATATGCTTTAGTGCTTTGTATGATAGTACAATGTGAGGTACAAAATTGTGCGTAAAAAATAATTTTCAAATGATAACTTACAACAGCTTTTCAATTTTCAGATCCGGCTGGTCTGCCAGATTGATATATTCCTCGCCGTACTGTACTACAGGGCGGGACAATTTTTCCTTATTGATGTAAATGATTGTGACTTTTCGTCCATCGTTCAACAGACAACGGTTTTGCAGGCAGGAATTTACCACGTTTTCCAGGAAAGGAAGCAGAATGGAAACATCGTATTTCTGGAAGCCTTCCGTTTCGAACATTTCAATCACACAGAACGGACACAAAGGTCCTCTGTAACAGCGGGCTGCCGTCATGGCATCGTAGACATCCGCAATGGCTACCATCCGTGCATAAGGATCGATCTGGTTCCCTTTTAATTTCGAGGGGTAACCGCTGCCGTCACTACGTTCGTGGTGCATCAGAGCTGCATTTTTCACATGCACGTCCACATCCTGAGACTGCAGTAATTCATATCCCAGAGCAGGATGTTTTTTTACCGTGGCAAACTCTTCCTCGGACAGTCTGCCGGGCTTGGCGATGATGGAATAGGGAATCAGCATTTTGCCGATGTCATGGAACAGACCGCAGGCAGTAGCCAGTTCCACGTCTTCTTTCGGAAGCTTCAGCCATCCCGCCAGAATATTACAGATCAGTGCCACATTCAGACTGTGGGTATAGGTGGAATCATCGTATTCCCGCATATTTTGAAGCATATCCAGAATACTGATGCTGCCGGAATGATTCGAAACAATGGAAAGTGTGTTTTTCAGCAGAGTTTTCACATCCAGGGCTGTATTCTTCTGAACGACCAGATTCATATTTTCCCGGAAAAGTTCGACTTCATTCTCAAAATCTTCTTTAAACAGATGAAATTCCGGAGAACTTTTGATCCGTTCATAGTGGGAGGATTCCGTTTCAGAAAGATCCGATGCCGGGAGTACATCTTCGGCGAAGATTGTGAGAATACCGTACAGATCCAGCTTCGTGATGAGCTTGTCCGTGAGAACCGTGCCCTTCGGAATCAGAAGTTCATGATCCAGATTGTAGACATCTTCTGCAACAATCATTCCGGGAATCAATTGTGTGATGGATAATCTCTTCATAGACCGTAATCCTTGTGCCTTTCGGTAACCTGAAAATCATCAGGTGCTTTCGTAAATCTTACTTATTTCAATTATAATAATTTTTCCCCGGACTGTCAATTTTCCGGGACAGAATAGATGAAGAGAGCTGTTCATAAAATTTTTACAGTCTTTTCACGGCAACGGGCGCATTGAAAGGTTGAAACATAGAGGAAAATCTGCTACAATAACCTTTGAATTATGCGAAGACCCATGGACATTTTATTGTCAAAAGGGTGCGGAAACGAGGAAAAAATGAGCGTTATTGAGAAGATATTTGGCACGCACAGTTCCAGAGAACTGAAGCGTATTGAACCTCTGGTGGACAAGATCGAGGCACTCCGCCCTACAATGCAGGCACTTTCCGATGAGGAGCTGCGGGGGAAGACCGAAGAGTACAAGAAGCGTCTCACCGAGGGAGAGACTCTGGACGATCTGCTTCCGGAGGCTTATGCAACCGTAAGAGAGGCTGCAAAGCGTGTTCTGAACATGGAACACTACAGAGTACAGCTGATTGGTGGTATCATCCTGCATCAGGGACGTATCGCAGAGATGCGTACCGGTGAAGGTAAGACTTTGGTGTCTACCCTTCCCGCTTATCTGAATGCTTTGGAAGGCAAGGGTGTCCATGTTGTTACCGTTAATGACTATCTGGCGAAGCGTGATGCGGAGTGGATGGGTCAGGTACATGAGTTCCTGGACTGAAGGTCGGCGTGGTACTGAACAGCATGACCTCCGAGGAGAGACAGGAAGCTTACAAGTGTGATATCACTTATGTTACCAACAACGAACTGGGATTTGATTATCTGCGTGATAATATGGTTATTTACAAGGAACAGCTGGTTCTGCGTGGATTGCATTATGCCATCATCGATGAGGTGGACTCTGTACTGATCGATGAAGCGAGAACTCCTCTGATCATTTCCGACAGAGCGGCAAGTCTACCGCTTTATATGAAATGTGTGATCTGCTGGCACGTCAGATGAAGCGCGGTGATGATGTACAGGAACTGACCAAGATGGACGCCATTATGGGTGTGGTACAGGAAGAGACCGGAGACTTCGTAGTCAACGAGAAGGATAAGATCATTAACCTGACCGCAGCAGGTATGGAGAAGGTTGAGAGATTCTTCCACATTGATAACTTCGCTGATCCCGAGAACCTGGAGATCCAGCACAACATCATTCTGGCATTACGTGCCCATAATCTGATGTTCCGTGATAAGGATTATGTGGTAAAGGATGACCAGGTACTGATCGTCGATGAATTTACCGGACGTATCATGCCGGGACGCCGTTACTCCGACGGTCTGCATCAGGCAATCGAAGCAAAAGAGCATGTAAAGGTGAAGAGAGAAAGTAAGACGCTGGCATCCATTACCTTCCAGAATTTCTTTAACTTATTCGATAAAAAGTGTGGTATGACCGGTACGGCTCTCACTGAGGAGACCGAGTTCCGTGAGATCTACGGCATGGATGTTGTTGTGATCCCTACGAACCGTCCCGTTATCCGTAAGGATCTGCAGGATGCTGTATACAAGACGAAGAGAGAGAAGCTGAACGCTATCGTGAATGCGGTAGAGGAAGCACACGCCACAGGACAGCCTGTACTGGTAGGTACGATCACGATCGAAGCCAGTGAGGAACTGAGCAGAATGCTGACCAGGCGCGGCATCCAGCACAAGGTACTGAATGCAAAATTCCATGAACTGGAAGCAGAGATCGTAGCCGATGCCGGTGTACACGGTGCGGTAACCATCGCTACCAACATGGCAGGCCGTGGTACGGATATCAAGCTGGATGATGAAGCGAGAGCCGCCGGCGGACTGAAGATCATCGGTACCGAGCGTCATGAGTCCAGACGTATTGATAATCAGCTGCGTGGTCGTTCCGGACGTCAGGGAGATCCCGGTGAGTCCAAGTTCTACATCTCTCTGGAGGACGATCTGATGAGACTGTTCGGTTCCGAGCGCCTGATCAGCATGTTCAATACCTTAGGTATCCCTGAGGGACAGGAGATCGAGCACAAGGCATTGACCAATGCCATCGAATCCGCACAGAAGAAGATCGAGAGCAACAACTACGGTATCCGTAAGAATCTGTTAGAGTATGACCGTGTCATGAGTGAACAGAGAGAGATTATCTACGAGGAGCGTCTGCGGGTACTGAACGGCGAGAGCATGCGTGATGTGATCTACAAGATGATCACCGATATTACCGAGAACTGTGTAGATATCTGTATCAATGACGACGCAGATATCTCCGACTGGGATTTCAATGAGTTAAATACCCTGCTCATTCCTACGATCCCGTTACAGCCTCTGACACCGGAGCGTGTGAAGAAGCCCAAGAAGAACAGCCTAAAGCAGCAGTTAAAGGAAGAAGCTGTGAAGCTGTACGAAGCAAAAGAAGCCGAGTTCCCCGAACCCGAAGCGATCCGTGAGCTGGAGCGTGTGGTTCTGCTGAAGGTCATTGACCGCAAGTGGATGGATCATATCGACGATATGGAGCAGCTGCGTCAGGGCGTAGGCTTACAGGCCTATGGACAGCGAGATCCTCTGGTAGAGTACAAGATGAGCGGTTATGAGATGTTCGATGAGATGACCCAGAACATCCGTGAAGAGACCGTAAGACTTCTGTTCCACATCAAGATCGAGCAGAAGGTAGAGCGTGAGCAGCAGGCCCAGATCACCGGTACCAACAAGGATGATTCCTTACAGAAGGGACCGGTAAAGCGTGAAAATGCAAAGGTATATCCCAATGATCCCTGTCCTTGCGGCAGCGGCAAAAAATACAAGAACTGCTGCGGACGGAAAGCCTGATGCTTTCTGACAACAGTCGGAAGATAGTGCGGCAGCACGGAACAATCCTACCCAAGGTCTTTCACCCACCTATGAGCAAGCTCATGTGGGCTTAGACCTTTTGATCCTGGCATCATTAAAATAATAGAATAAGAAAGTGGGTGACGTTAAGTGGTTGAATTAGATCAGATGAAGACAGAAATCCTGTCCTACGAAACACCTTTAGCGGAAGTGAGGGATTCACTTTGACCTTGCTAACAAGGCAAAGCGGATCGAAGAAATGGAACGTGAGATGGAGGCTCCCGGATTCTGGGATGACCCGGAGCGTTCCAATCAGAAAATGAAAGAACTGAAGAACCTGAAGGATACTGTGGGAGAGTGCGACAAGCTTTCGACACAGTTCGATGACATCCTGACCTTGATCGATATGGGATATGAGGAAAACGATGCGTCTCTGATCCCTGAGATCCGTGAGGAGCTGGATGAATTCATCAGGGAATTCGACGAACTCAGGATCGGTACATTATTATCCGGAGAATATGACAAAAACAATGCGATCTTAAAGCTCAATGCCGGTGCCGGAGGTACCGAGAGCTGTGACTGGTGCGGCATGCTGTATCGTATGTATACCCGCTGGGCGGAGCGCAAGGGCTTTGCCATCGAAGTACTGGACTATCTGGATGGTGACGAAGCAGGTATCAAGTCAGTGACTTTTCAGGTCAACGGCCTGAATGCCTACGGCTACCTGAAATCCGAGAAGGGAGTACACCGTCTGGTGCGTATTTCCCCTTTCAATGCTCAGGGAAAACGTCAGACTTCCTTTGTATCGCTGGATGTTATGCCGGATATCGAGGGCGATCTGGATGTGGATATTGATGAGAAGGATCTGCGCATCGACACCTACCGAAGCAGCGGTGCCGGTGGCCAGCATATCAACAAGACCTCCTCTGCCATTCGTATCACCCATATTCCTACGGGAACCGTGGTACAATGTCAGAATGAGCGAAGCCAGTTCCAGAACAAGGATAAGGCAATGCAGATGCTGAAAGCCAAGCTGTATCTGTTAAAGCAGGAAGCAAATGCCGAGAAGCTGTCTGATATCCGCGGTGAGGTCAAGGAGATTGGCTGGGGTAACCAGATCCGCTCCTATGTATTACAGCCTTACACACTGGTCAAGGATCATCGTACCGATGTGGAGACCGGTAATGTGGACGCAGTACTGGACGGCGGACTGGATATCTTCATCAATGGCTATCTGAAATGGATCAGCGTGCAGGGAGATAAGAAGAACACAGAGAATTAACAAATTCAAGTTTGTAAATGACACATTCCAGAAGGAGTGAAAGCTTTCTGGAATGTGATTTTTTATAAGGGAGAAAATTACATATGAGAAACGAAAACAAAGAGACAAACCAGGGCAAAAAAGCGATAGGAGAGTCCATGGGCAGCAGAATTGTGCTTGCCCTGATCGTTGTGGCTGTGATAGTTACGGCGGCAAAAGTGATCCCTTTGGTCCGGAATCGGGTACAGACTTCCCAATATCCGGTGATCGAGCTGGCAGATCTGCAGGGAATGGAACTGGAGAGCTTAAGTGATGGAAAGTTCAGTTTCAGCTATCCGGCAGAAGACTGGGAAGTGTGGGAGCAGGTGACGACGGATTATCACCCGCTTACGATCTTCTATAAAGGGACAGCGGATGACGGCTCCACAAGTATCTCGGTGGCGGAGAATGACACCGTGGTCACACAGTTGAAACCGGAACTTCTGCAGGTAATGTTGGATGGCTTAAAAGAACAGGCTCCTTATATGGTGATAAAGGAAAGTGAAATGCGCAGTATGGAAGGTACACCGGTGTTCTATCTGGAGGACAATATGTCACTGACCCAGGAAGGACTGGATATGATGGTAGATACCGGCGCGTGGACAGAGGAAACGATAGAAGCCATGGGCGGCCGTGAGGCACTTTTAAGTAACAATATTGCTTCGGACCAGATTCAGATCTATCAGTTGAAAAATGGAAAAATTTATGTGTATACCGGAAATTATACGGATGATGCGCAGAAAGATATGGTACTGGACACCATCACGGTGATAGCACAGACAATAAAGAGCACAGGCAATTAATGCCTGTGCTCGTTCTGCATCAGATCCAGAAAATATAAGGTCTGGGTCATGTTCATATATGGCACCAGCCACAGAGTTCCGATACCGAAGCTCAGCAAACACAGAAATCCCAGCGGCAGGAAACTCATTTGTAAGCAGAACAGCTCCCATTTATGTCCTTTCATAATACGGAAGCTTAATTTCATCAGCTCCATAGCGCTATACTGGGGAAAATCCAACAGTAAATAGTAAGCCTGGGATAAACCAAGGGATAACGGAATATAGATACACATACCGATGACCATAAGCACAATGCACAGGATTGCCATAGTTATGGCGTCGAAGCCTTTCCCTGACCGCAGGAGAAAATAGCAGATATCAAACGGAAGTGTACATGCCGTATTCAGCAGGATCAGTACTGCGGAGATCCCGAGCGATTTTTTGAATAAGTATTTGAAGCCGTAGAACAGATTGGCAGTTACAGCAGGTCTGCTGCAGGCAGTATTCAGATAAAATAATGTGATGCCGGTCTGAAATACTCCGGTGAAAATCGACAATAAAGTCGTACAGGCTGTCAAAAGCAGATATTCCGCCAGAGATGTCTCTGCGCTTCCCCCCATAAGTGTCCGTACGGTAAGGATCATAGTGAAGGGCATGCTGACGGCAAAGGAGAGGGAAAATACGATCAGACTCCGGCAGATGGACAGCAGGATGGCATTGCCGTAATGCCCTGCCATCTGATCTCTGGCTTTTTCTTTGAGTTGGGCTCTGGATGCATATTGTATCATAGAAATCCTCTTTTCTTTTTATTATTGCGTTCTATTGGTTATTCCGGCTGCTCCGGGTTTTGATTTCGTAACCGCAGAATGCATCGGAAAACATAGGCATGTCTTACAGGTAAGATTGCCAGAATTCTTCCATATCGACACCGTACATCTGCTGGTACATCTGATCCAGCATATTCCTATAAGAAGGATCGGTAAATACCGTGACAATGCTGCTGATCGTGATGAAGATACCGAGTGCCAGTCCCACACAGGACAGCCAGATCCCGGCAACACACATATTGTTCATGCGTTGCCCTCTTTTCCGGGTGAGCAATGCAAAGAGAATGCCCAGAGCACCGGTGGGAATGGACAGCAGTCCCGTGCAGCATAATACCAGGGAACAGATGCCGCAGACCATAGAAGCGATCGACAAACCCCTGTATTTCGGATCGATCTGTGGTATATTTTGATTCATTTCGTTATTCTGATTCTGATAATAATCCATAGAAAGCCTCATTTCCGGGCGGCATATGGTGAATTTGTCTGCCGCGCTTATATTAAGTACTGTACCATCTTTTCCTGTAATAAGCAAATGAAATAAGAATGAAAAGATTGAGAAAACTTCCGATTTCCAGTATAATATACCCATGCGCAAAACAAAATGGCAACAGGCCATCAGGAGGAACTATGGATATTATACAGAAAATCAAAGAAGAACTTCAGGTAGAAAAATGGCAGGTGGAAGCAGCGGTGAAGCTGATCGATGAGGGAAATACCATCCCTTTCATCTCACGTTACCGTAAGGAGGCCACCGGATCTCTGAACGACGAGCAGCTGCGTAATCTCGATGAGAGACTGACCTATCTGAGAAGTCTGGAAGATAAAAAGGAGCAGGTGTTGAAGAGCATCGAGGAACAGGGAAAACTTACCGATGAGTTAAAGGAGAAGATCCTGGCAGCCCAGACGCTGGTAGTAGTAGAGGATCTGTACCGCCCCTATCGTCCCAAGAGAAAGACCCGTGCCAGTATTGCAAAGGAGAAGGGGCTGGAACCTCTGGCAGAATACATTCTGCGCCAGGAGGCAACAGAACCGGTGCTTAACGAGGCAGCAAAGTATGTTTCCGAAGAAAAAGAAGTAAAGACTCCGGAGGAAGCATTGCAGGGAGCACAGGATATTATTGCCGAGATGATCTCCGACGATGCGGATCATCGTCTTTACATCCGCAATATCACCGTAGAGGAAGGCATTGTGACCGGTACGGCGAAGGATGAGAAGGCTCAGAGTGTCTACGAGATGTATTACAATTTCGAAGAGCCTGTGAAGAAGATCGCAGGTCACAGAGTATTGGCATTGAACCGCGGAGAGGCAGAAAAAGTACTGACTGTTAAAGTCAATGCACCGGAGGAACGTATTCTGCGTTATCTGGAGAAAAAGCTGATCACGAAGGAAAATGAATATACTACACCGGTAATCTGTGCCGCAGTGGAAGACAGCTACGATCGTTTAATAGCACCCGCTATTGAAAGAGAGATCCGTAACGATCTGACAGAAAAGGCAGAGGACGGAGCGATCAATGTCTTCGGTAAAAACTTAGAGCAGCTGTTGCTGCAGCCTCCTATCGCAGGCAAAGTGGTCTTAGGCTGGGATCCGGCATTCCGTACCGGATGTAAGCTGGCGGTAGTGGATGCTACCGGAAAAGTGTTGGATACGAAGGTAATCTATCCTACCGCACCGCAGAATAAGGTGGAGGAGTCCAAAGCTGAACTGAAGAAACTGATCAAAAAATATAATGTGGATTTAATTTCCGTAGGAAACGGTACAGCCTCCAGAGAGTCCGAGCAGGTAATCGTAGAACTGTTGAAGGAACTGGATCGTCCGGTACAGTATGTGATCGTCAACGAGGCAGGTGCTTCCGTATACTCCGCAAGTAAGCTGGCGACAGAAGAGTTTCCCAATTTTGACGTGGGACAGCGAAGTGCTGCATCCATCGCCAGAAGATTACAGGATCCCCTGGCAGAGCTGGTGAAGATCGATCCCAAGTCCATCGGTGTCGGCCAGTATCAGCACGACATGAACCAAAAGAAATTAAGCGATGCCTTAAGCGGCGTGGTGGAGGACAGTGTAAACAAGGTCGGTGTGGATCTGAATACTGCGTCCGCATCCCTTCTGGAATATGTCTCCGGCATTAACAAGACTATTGCGAAGAATATTGTAGATTACCGAGAAAATAACGGGCGTTTTGTAAGCAGAAAGCAGTTGTTAAAGGTGCCGAAGCTGGGACCTAAGGCATATGAGCAGTGTGCCGGTTTCTTACGGATCCCGGATGGTAAGAATCCTCTGGATGCCACCAGCGTTCATCCCGAATCCTACGAAGCAGCGGAGCAGCTGATGGCGAAGCTGGGACTGACAATGGAGGACATTAAGGAAGCCCAGAAACAGGCGGCAGCTAAGAAAGCTTCCGGCAAGAGCGGGGCACAGGCTTCCGGACAGAAGAACGGCAGTAATGCAGCCAATACAGCAAAGAAACGGGAAGAGCAGAAAGGTAAGACCGTAAGAGTGCATAATACCAATACCGCTATGGGCAAGGCTCTGGCAGCGGCCATGGGTGGTGTGAGCTTTGATAATTCTGCAGAAACTTCTACAAAGAAAAATGCACCGGCAGTACAGAATGCATCAAATGATGCAAAAGATATTTCCGGACTGGAAAAGCGTATTAAGAATAAGAAACTGCTGGCAGAAGAGCTGGGAATCGGCGAGATCACGCTGACAGATATCCTGAAGGAACTGGAGAAGCCGGGCAGAGATCCCAGAGACGATATGCCGAAGCCGATCCTGCGCAGTGATGTTCTGGATATGAAGGATTTAAAGCCCGGCATGATTCTGAAAGGAACCGTGCGTAATGTCATTGACTTTGGTGTGTTCGTGGATATCGGTGTCCATCAGGACGGACTGGTGCACATCTCCCAGATCACCGACCGCTATATCAAGCATCCGCTGGAAGCTGTCAGCGTCGGAGACATTGTGGATGTGCAGGTATTGACTGTGGATGTGGCGAAGAAACGTATCGGTCTGACCATGAAGATCCAGAAGCAGTAATGTTATGACCCGCCCCGATATGAGCATAAAAGTGGGATGATAATCCCACGATATGCGAATAGAGGGTAGGGTGCTATGTGCCAGTGGCACATGTTTAGCACGGACCGAAGCGGAGCGGAGAAGTGGGAGTGCGTAGCACGGAACAATCGCAGGCATCAAAGTCGGGGGCTTTTGACTCCAACATCGTATTATCATAAGAAGAAAGAGGGATAACACAGCAAAATGTTATTCCTCTTTCTTCTTATGATTTTATAACTAATAACACCAAACGATACGAAAAGTGAAATAGATCTTTATTATGCCTTATGACCTGTTTTGATAATAGGGCTTAAAGGCTTGTAGATGAGCAGTGTCACAACAGAGACCAGCGTTCCCTTGATGAGATTCATGGGAGCCACACATGCCACCACGAAGCTTACAATGCTGCCTTCCTTTGCCAGCGGATTGACTTCGGTACCCATTGCCAGGATGGCATCCAGAGGCATTCCGTAGAACTTGGAGAAGGCGGGAAGCAGATATACGGCATTGAATGCGGTACCGAATATCGTCATGACCAGTGTACCGGCAATGCAGGCAAGGATGGCGTTTTTCTTAGTTTTCTTAAAGGAATACACAGCGGAAGCAGGGATGATCAGGCTGCAGCCCACTACGAAATTCGCCAGATCGCCGATGAAAGCGGTAGAGGTACCTTTTATGCACAGCTTCAGCAGTATCTTCACGAATTCCATCATGACACCTGCTACGGGACCGAAAGCAAAGGAACCGACTAAGATCGGCAGCTCACTGAAGTCCATTTTATAGAAGCCGGGGGCAAAAAAGATGGGGAAGTCCAGCACATGCAGGATCATGGCGATGGCGGAGAACATACCGATCATGGCAAGCTTTCTGGTGTTGAAGATCGGCTCAGAAACTCCGTTTTTCTTCTGGGCACTCTTTTCCAGCACCACAGCCACCAGGAAACACCCCACGATGACCGCTAGGAAGATGACTACATAGGCCACATTTTCAGTTACAGTTTGCATTAATTTGTTCATTTCAGAACTCCTTTCCTATGAGAAAATCAAGGAAAGCCTTCAAAAAAAGCCCCGGAATACAAGCTTCCGGGGCATAGGTATCACAAAAAAATATAAGTGATACGTCTTCTTTCATCCAGACTGTACTGTTGGTTCCGGATTCACACCGGATCAGCCGCAGAATGCATCTGCGGGTCGCGGACTTAAGGATGACCTATTACCGCCAGTAGGGAATTGCACCCAACCCTGAAGAACTTTACCTTATGCATGGAATATAACACTTTGTGAACATATTGTCAATATAGAAAATCTTTAGAATTTTCCCAACATTTTTTTCGGATTTCCCTGTTATAGTAGCTGTAATAACTATTCAGAACCGCATGCGCAAAATCGCCCTTCCAGAGCTTTCCTTTTGCATGACTCTGAATAGTTGCAAATACTTATAGAAATGTGTTGACACTCAATAGATATTATTGTATTATGCAAACAGTACAGTGACACAATGAAGAATACACAGAAAATGTATCATGAAATGGGAGTATGTGAGGAATGAGTGCATTAGTAGAGATCAAAGATGTGTGCAAGGTTTACAATCCTGGGGAAAATGAGGTGCGGGCATTGGATCATGTGAGCCTGACCATCGACGAACAGGAATTTGTGGCCATCATCGGACATTCCGGAAGCGGTAAGTCCACGCTGATGAATATGCTGGGATGCCTGGATGTGCCCACCAGTGGAGAATATTGGCTCCATGGACAGGATGTATCCGCATTGACAGACGATGAACTGTCGGATATCCGCAACCGGGAGATCGGCTTTATTTTCCAGGGATTCAATCTGATCCCCAATCTGACTGCGGTGGAAAATGTAGAACTGCCACTGATCTACCGGGGAGTATCCAGAAGTGTACGGCAGGAGCTTTCCAGAGAAGCACTGAAAAAGGTGGGACTGGAACACCGTATGGATCATAAGCCTTCGGAGATGTCGGGAGGACAACAGCAGAGAGTGGCCATTGCCCGAGCTATTGCCCAGGCACCACCGGTGATCCTGGCGGATGAACCTACCGGCAATCTGGACTCCAATTCCACAAAAGAGATCATGGATATTCTGAAAGGTTTACATAATGAGGGAAGAACAGTCATCCTGATCACCCATGACAATGATATTGCGGCACAGGCAAAACGGGTGATCAAGATCAAGGACGGCAAAGTGGAATCCGATTCCGGACAGATCGTTCCGGTGGAGGAGCTGCAGACAGCAGGAGCGTAGTGGAAAATAAATCTTTCACATGCAATGCCATGCCGCCGGTCACGGCTAACAAATTATGAAAAGATAAGAGTATGAATGAATATAGAAAGGATCATAAGTGAGGGATCATGGAACAGCAGGAAAAAACAGAACAGGCACTGAGTGCTAAAAAAGTCAAGGAAATGAAGAAAGCAGAAAAGAGAAAGCAAAAAGAAGCAAAAAAGGAACAGAAGGCAAAGAACCCAGGCAAAAAGCGTAAAAAAGCACCTGTTATTATTGCGGCTATCATAATTGTACTGATCGTGATACGCATGGTAAGCTGTGCGTTTTCCGGCAATGCTGGAGTGATGGTAAGCACCACTAATGCATTTCGCGGAGACATCGAAGAAAATGTCAGCACCAGCGGAAAAGTAGCCAGTGAGGAAAAGACCGTTTTATTTGCTCCGGTCAGCGGAAGATTAAGCGAGATCAATGTGGCAGCCGGAGATGCCGTCAAGGCAGGAGATGTCCTGATGACCTACGACATGGATCAGATGGAACAGCGCCTGCAGGAGGCGTCCTTACAGCAGGATAAGAGTAATGCTTCTTATAACAGTACTATGACAGAGAACAGCAAAAGTACAGCAAAACTGAATGAGGCCAATACCAATCTAGCAGTGTTGGATCAGCAGCTTACCGATTACAAGGCATATCTCAAGGAACTGCAGGATAAACTGAGTACGAGCCAGAGGGAGACCCAGAGACAGTTGTCTGAGGAGAGCTACGATCTGAGCAGAAAAGCGGCAGACCTAAACAAAGAACTGCAGGACGGTGTGACAGCAGAACGGGCCAAGGAAATCAATAAGGAATTACAGGATATCAGCAGCAGTCAGGCCAGAAATTCTTACGTGCAGTCTATTGCTAATTCCAGTGATTATGTAGTGAGTATGCAGAATGAGATCGCTACCGTGCAGGAGCATATTACGGAATGTGAAAATTACAAGGCCGAGATGCAGAGCCAGAAGGGCAGCAGTGAGGGAACGATCCTGAATGGCTATCAGTCGCAAGCCTATGCGGCAGATAAGGATCTGGCACAGCTGACCTATCAGGAGGCACAGGAACAGTACGATGCGGCGAAAAAAGGAATTGTTGCGGACTTTGACGGTATTGTAACGGAGTGTACCGGTGTCTCCGGAGCCAGCGTAACAGAAGGAGCACAGCTGATCACACTGGAGAGCAGCCAGAATGTGAAAGTTTCCTTTGATGCTTCCAAGTCCGATGTGGCAAAACTTGCCATCGGGCAGAAAGTAGATATTACCATCTCCGGCAATAAATACGAAGGCGAGATCAGTAAGATCAATCGTATGGCAACACTGAACGCATCCAATACGCCCATGGTAGGGGTAGAAGTACATCTGACTAACCCGGATGACAAGATCATCCTCGGACTGGATGCTAAGCTGACCGTACATACCAACAGTGCACAGGATACATTGTTGATCCCGGTAGAAGCGATCAATGCGGATAAAAATGGAGATTTCCTCTATGTGATCGAGAACGGCATGGTAGTCAAGAGGGCAATTACCTGCGGAATCTCCTCCGATGAATACACAGAGGTCCTGGATGGCATTACCGAGGAAGACCAGATCATAGTGAACAGCCTCACGGGTATCAGCCTGGAGGAGGGCATGGCAGTAACGGCTGTGCCCATGGAACAGTAGGAGGCGGATCCATGACACAAGTATGGGAATACATCAAAATTGCATTGATGAATATCCGCAGTAATAAAGGACGTTCGATCCTGACCATGCTGGGCATTATCATTGGTATTTCCTCCGTCATCATGATCATTTCCATCGGTAACGGCGTAAAAAGTGGTATCAACGGAGAATTGAATTCCATGGCGGGCGGCCAGATCGCAGTTTATAGCAACGATACCGCAGAAAACGGTACGGAAGTGATATTTACCGAAGAGGATATGGATGCCATTCAGGAGAAGGTCCCTAATGTCAAGGCGGTAACACCGTCCTGGAGTTTCAGCGGAAGCGCCACCGGCAGAAAGGGAACCTTTGATGCTGCTGCAACTTTCGGTAAGGCGGGACTGGAATATTCGAGCCAGGATCCGATCATCAAGGGACGTTATTTTACCGATTCGGATTATTATACGGCGAATAAGGTCTGTGTCATTACAGAGAGCAGCGCGAAAACGCTGTTTGGTAATACCAATGTGATCGGAATGAGTTTTGATTATACGTTGTATGGAGTGACACAGGAATTTACGATCGTTGGTATCCGTAAGGACAACGCATCGAAGCTGTTCGGAATGGGAGGAAACGGTACGGTGACCATGGAGGCACCTATCTCCACAATTTCTGAGGGGTATGGATTCTATGTGGATTACACGGACCTGCTGATCGTCAGTGATGGTGCGGACAATGCCTCTCAGGTGGCGAAGGATGTGGTGAGATTGTTGGAGAACCGCCACGGTGTCAGAGGACAGAACGCCATCTTAGTACAGAACTTTAATGATATTATGAGCCAGATGGATCAGATCTTAAGCTACATCACCATTTTTGTGGTATTTGTAGCAGCCATCTCCCTGCTGGTGGGTGGTATCGGCGTTATGAACATTATGCTGGTATCCGTGACAGAGCGTACCAGAGAGATCGGTATCCGGAAATCTCTGGGAGCCAGGACCGGATCCATCCTGTTACAGTTTCTGTCGGAATCCGCCATCATTACCCTGCTGGGCGGCCTGATCGGTATCCTGATCGGTGTGGCAGGAGCCTTCGGAATCTGCAGCCTGATTGGATTTACTGCAAAGGTGAGTGTGGGTACGGTGCTGGGAGCCAGTATGTTCTCCTCGGCTGTAGGTATTTTCTTTGGAATTTATCCGGCGAAAAAGGCAGCGAAATTAAGCCCTATCGAAGCATTACGGCATGAATAATATGTGATAAAAGTTAAATCATAATTAAACAAAATGTAAACTATAAGAACCGCAGGTCACAGATATTGGAATCCCTGCGGTTCTTTACTTGCTTTTTTATGGGAAAAAATTTATAATGTTCTCTATAGTATGCAATCCTATGCGCAGTCGCCGGATGGTGGGGATGGGATTATAATAGCAAGTAACTATGCAGTCACATTATTATAAGGAAAGAACTCATTATGGTAGAATTGGATGTGAAGATTACATCGGGGGATTTATATGACTTTTTATTGCGGCACAGCTACAACAGTGTGTCCGGACTTCTGGGAGCAGTGATTGGAGCTTTGGGCGTGATCGTGGGTATCTCGAGACAGTACTGGATCTATCTGATTCTTGGCGTGGTGATTCTGTTATATCTCCCATGGACACTCTATATCAAGAGCAAACAGCAGGCAGTAAACAATCCGGTCTTCAAGGAACCGCTGCATTATGTGTTGGATGAGAACGGCATTACCATCTCCCAGGGGGACAGCTCCACCTGTCAGAAATGGGAGGATTGCTTGAAAGCGGTATCCACCGGACGCAGCATCATTGTGTATACGGCGAAAAATAATGCAACAATTTTTCCTAAAAGCCAGATGCAGGATAAGACAACGGATGTTATTGAAATGATTTCCACCCATATGCCGCCCACAAAAGTGAAGATCCGCAGCTAGATGCATGGATACAGCAGAAGAACAGAGCATGTGGTTACTTCGCCATATAAAACTGCTTATCTGTCTGTATGCAGGCATTCGCAGAACGCAGTTTTGCATGGCTCCGAATAGTTACGAATTATATAAAAAGTAACAGTAACTGCATAACCGTAACATGTAACACGTAACATGTAACAATAGAAAGCGTAAGGAAAATGACAACAGGCGATTCAGCAGATAACAGAGAATGCAAAAAAGAGATCATAGAGACCCACAGTGCGGAAGAGACCTTTGCACTGGGACAGCGGATCGGCAGGGAAGCGCTTCCCGGACAGGTCTACACGCTGATCGGTGATCTGGGAGTAGGCAAGACCGTATTTACCCAAGGTGTGGCAGATGGCCTCGGAATCACGGAGCCGGTGAACAGCCCGACCTTTACCATTGTGCAGATCTACGAGGAAGGACGTATGCCCTTTTACCATTTTGATGTCTATCGTATTGGCGATGTGGAGGAGATGGAGGAGATCGGCTATGAGGATTGTTTTTACGGGGAAGGACTTTGCCTGATCGAGTGGGCGAATCTGATCGAAGAGATCCTGCCGGAACATTACAGGCAGGTGACCATAGAAAAGGATCTGGAGAAAGGCTTTGATTACCGCCGGATCACGATTGAGGAGAGGACTACAGTATGAAAATATTAGCTTTGGACAGTTCCGGACTGGTGGCCAGCGCCGCCATCGTGGAGGATGACGTCCTGATCGCGGAATACACCACGGATTACAAGAAAACACATTCCCAGACATTATTACCCATGCTGGATGAGATCCGGCAGATGATCGATCTGGATCTGCATACCATTGATGCGATTGCCATTTCCGCAGGACCTGGTTCTTTTACCGGACTTCGGATCGGGGCGGCTACGGCAAAGGGACTGGGACTGGCACTGAACCTTCCGCTGGTAGAGGTCCCGACACTGGAGGGACTGGCTTTTAACCTCTGGGGAACGGACAAGCTGGTATGTCCCATCATGGATGCCAGAAGGAATCAGGTATATACCGGAATTTATGAGTTCTGTAAAGAGGAGATCCCGGAAAAGGAAAGCTCAGAACATCAACTTGTGATGCACAGTATCAAAGAGCAGTGCGCTATTGCCGTGGACGAGCTGGTGGAGGAATTAAACCGTCTGGGACGGGAAGTGATCTTCTTGGGAGACGGCGTTCCGGTCTACAGGGAACAGATCTTACAGAAACTGAAGGTTCCCTGCTCCTTTGCTCCGGCTGCCAATAATCGTCAGCGTGCTGCCAGTGTGGCTTCTCTGGGAGCTGTCTACTATGCACATGGCAGAACGGGGACCGCAGCGGAGCATGAACCCGAATACCTGCGTAAGAGCCAGGCAGAGCGGGAACGAGAGGAACAGGAGAAGGCTGCAAAAGAGGCACAGGCATGAAAATAGAAGTTCGTAAGTTACAGAATACGGATATCGAAGAACTGAGCCGGATCGAAGCTGCGTCCTTCAGCATGCCATGGTTGGCGGAAGATTTCAGAGGACTTCTGACGAGAGATTATTGCCTGTATGTCGTGGCGGAGGCAGACGGTCATATCGCGGGCTGCGCCGGGCTGACGGACAGTTTTCATGAGGGCAATATCGACAACGTGGTGACAGCACCGGAATATCGAAATCTGGGCATTGGCGGCAAAATGCTAGAAGAGTTGTTACGCCTCGGCAATAAGCGCGGGATCACAGCATATACGCTGGAAGTCAGAGTGAGCAATGCACCGGCCATCCACTTGTATGAGAAATTCGGTTTTGTCTCCGAGGGGATCCGCCCGAAATTTTATGAAAAACCGACAGAGGATGCCATGATCATGTGGCGCCGTTAACAAGTATTACCATCACTTTTCCGGCGGATTATCCATTATAATGATGCCAGGGTCAAAAGGTAACATTTACAGTCAGAAAGGTGGAAACAGGATGCGAAAAGAAGAAAACGGTAAATTACAGCAGGTAATCTGTAACGGCTGCGGCAAGGAGTTGAAAATAGAAAATGAAATCGTCCGTGAAGGATGTTTCGCCGCAGATGTGAGATTTGGCTATTTCAGCAGGAAAGACGGGCTCAGACACAAGTTTGACCTGTGCGAAGACTGCTATGACAAATGGATCCATACGTTTGCCGTTCCGGTGGAAGAAATGCCGGAGACAGAGCTTTTATAGACAGAAAGAACAAAAAGATGCTGCTTAGGCAAGATTGCGAGGAAAGATGTTAGACGTTTGCTTATTGGGAACCGGAGGAATGATGCCACTGCCTTACAGATGGCTGACCTCCCTGATGATGCGCTATAACGGGAAAAGCATTCTGATCGACTGCGGAGAGGGCACCCAGATTGCCATGAGGGAAAAAGGCTGGAGCCCGAACCCCATCGACATTATCTGCTTTACCCATTTTCATGCGGATCATATCAGCGGTCTTCCGGGAATGCTTCTGACCATGGGAAATGCAGAGCGCACGGAACCGCTGCTCCTGATCGGGCCCAGGGGACTTGCCAAAGTGGTGGCTTCTCTGCGGGTGATCGCACCGGAGCTTCCTTTTGAAGTAAAATGCATGGAGATCACGGAGAATGCCCAGACATTTTCTTTTGAAGGATTCCGTCTGGAAGCCTTCAAAGTGAACCACAATGTGCTCTGTTATGGATACAGTATGGTGATTGACCGTGCGGGTCGATTTGATAAGGACAGAGCTTTGGAGCAGGAAATCCCCATGAAATTCTGGAGCCGTCTGCAAAAGGGGGAGACTCTGGAGGAAAACGGAAGAGTCTTCACTCCGGATATGGTACTGGGAGCGGAACGAAAGGGCCTGAAGGTGACCTACAGTACAGACACCCGTCCTACTGAAAGCATCCGTCAGAATGCCCAGGGAGCGGATCTGCTGATTCTGGAAGGAATGTATGGCGAACCCGACAAGCTGGTCAAAGCCAGAGAACATAAGCACATGACAATGTACGAAGCGGCGAAGATCGCAAAAGAAGTGGGGGCACCGAAACTGTGGCTGACACATTACAGCCCTTCTATGACGAGACCTGAGGAATTCATGGATGATGTCCGGAAGATTTTCCCCGCAGCTTATGCGGCAAAGGACGGCTGGACCATGGAATTGAACTTTGATGAAGGGAAGTAGGAAAATATGAAAAAAAACAACACGTCGATGACGAAAATTACGGTTTTTCTGATCTTCCTCATTGTCCTGGTAGTGGGATATTATTCGTATCTGTCGGGAAAAAGCAGGACAGAACAGCAGGAGGCCATTATGTCAGAGGTGGATACGGCACTCTCCAGAGATCTGACCAATAATTATCCTGCGACACCTAAGGAAGTAATCAGATATTACAATGATCTGATCAAATGCTTCTACAATGAAGACTGTACCACGGAGGAGCTTCAGGAACTGGGCAGGAAATCCCTTCAGCTGTTCGATGAGGAACTCCGGGCAAATAATGAAGAAGATACCTATCTGACCCGATTACAGGGAGAGGTTAAGAACTATAAGGACAATAAGAGAAAAATAACAAGTGTTTCTCTTGCGTCCAGCACCAATGTGGACTATTATACAGCAGACGGATATTCTTTTGCCCGGATTGCCTGTGGCTATGGCATGACGGAAAATGGAAAAAAGAGTTCCACCATGCTGGTATATCTGCTTCGCAGGGATGAAAACCGCAAATGGAGGATCTACGGCTGGGAGACGGCGGATCAGTTGAATGATAGTCTGGAACAGCAGGAGAATAATTAAAAGCAAAGTAGGCAGAAAAATGGCAGAGACAGAAAAACAAAAAGATATTTATATTCTGGGAATTGAGAGCTCCTGTGATGAGACAGCGGCTTCTGTGGTGAAAAACGGCAGGGAAGTGCTTTCCAACGTCATTTCCTCACAGATTGCATTACATACCCTGTACGGTGGTGTGGTGCCGGAAATCGCATCCCGCAAACATATCGAGAAAATCAATCAGGTCATTGAGCAGGCGCTTGCCGATGCCCATGTGACGCTGGAAGACATTACCGCCATTGCGGTGACCTATGGTCCCGGATTGGTGGGAGCACTTCTGGTGGGTGTATCTGAGGCAAAAGCAATCAGTTTTGCTACCGGAATTCCCCTGGTTGGAGTACATCATATTGAGGGACACATCAGTGCCAACTTCATTGAGAATAAAGAACTGGAGCCTCCTTTTATCTGTCTGGTGGCGTCCGGCGGCCACTCACATCTGGTGGTGGTCAAGGATTACGGTGAATATGAGATCATCGGACGGACCAGAGATGATGCGGCGGGAGAAGCTTTTGACAAGGTGGCTCGTGCCATCGGACTGGGATATCCCGGCGGTCCCAAGATTGACAAGGTGTCGAAGGAGGGGAATCCGGATGCCATCCACTTCCCCAGAGCAGCAGTGGCGGAGAATGAATATGATTTCAGCTTCAGCGGTCTGAAATCCGCAGTGCTGAACTATCTGAACGGATGCCAGATGAAGGGAGAAGAGATTAATCAGGCGGATGTGGCTGCTTCCTTCCAGAAAGCAGTCGTAGATGTGCTGGTGAGCCATTCCCTCCATGCAGTGAAGGCTTATGGACTGAATAAATTTGCCATTGCCGGCGGCGTGGCTTCGAATTCTTCCCTGCGGGCAGCGTTTGAGGAAGAATGCGGAAAACGTAACATAGCATTTTATCATCCCTCCCCCATTTTCTGTACCGATAATGCGGCGATGATCGGTGTGGCCGGCTATTACGAGTACATTAAGGGTGTCCGCAGCGGTTATGATCTGAATGCGGTGCCGAATTTAAAGCTGGGCGAGCGATAAGAACCGAAAAAAGACTTCAAGGAAAGACAGACACAATATGGTAGACAGAGTAGCACAGGACAGAAATGAGACAGAAGATTACAGCATGAAAAATGAGATGGAAAACGGACAGGAGCCTCAGGAGAATGGGGAAAAGCCCAGATGTACCGCTATTATCCTTGCGGCGGGCAGCGGAAGCCGCATGCAGTCGGCGGTGGCGAAGCAGTTTTTACCGTTAAAAGAAAAGCCACTGATCTGGTATGCCTTGCATGCGGTGGAGGAATCCCGGATCATTGATGACTGCATTCTGGTGACGGCAGAGCAGGATATTCCCTATGTCCGGGAAGAAATCGTGCAAAAATATCATTTTACCAAAGTAAATATTATTACTTCTGGAGGAGCGGAACGGTATCTGTCCGTGGGGAGAGCCATACAGCTGATTGCTGACGGACGGTTGAAAGTACCCAATGAGCACGGATATGTGTTCATTCACGATGGAGCCAGACCTTTTCTGACAGAGAAGATATTAGAAGATACCTATGCAGCGGCCGTGCAATATCAGGCCTGTGTGGCGGCGGTACAGAGCAAGGATACGGTAAAGATCAGTGACGGAGAAGGCTTTGCCCTGTCCACTCCGGATCGAAGAACCGTCTGGAATATCCAGACACCGCAGGTATTTGAGACCAGCCTGATCCTGCAGGCATACGAGAGACTGAAAAATCGTCTTCCCAGGATGCAGGAACAGGGCATTCAGGTAACGGATGATGCCAGCGTGGTGGAACTGTTTACTGAGACAAGAGTGAAGCTGGTAGAGGCTTCTTATCAGAATATTAAGATCACAACGCCGGAAGATATGAAAACAGCCGAGGCATTTCTGGAGGATTAAATCCTCCGAAGATGTCCCGGCTGTTCCTTTGTGCATTTCTATCAAGAGATTGTTCTATTTTTCCCGCATGGAACTGGGGGTCACTCCGTATACCTTCTTGAAGGCACGCCGGAAAGTATTGGAATTATTATATCCCACAGCAATATACAGCTCATTCAGACTGATATCGGTCTCCTTGATCAGTCTTGCGGCCTCCGTCATGCGGATATTCTCCAGATAAGTGGAGAAGTTGACTCCGGTCTTTTCCTTGAACATATGGGAGAAATAGCTCTCTGAGATCTGGAATTCATCGGAGATCTTGTTAAGCCCTAAGGAAGGGTCCTTGTAATTTTCCTTAATATATTTCTCAATGGTGGCGGATAACGTATTGTCATCCTCCTTATTGCCGAAGAGATTACACAGGGATAAGGCAAGATCTTCGCACAATTTGAAGGTAAGGTGCTCATTGAAACGTTCATCCAGTACCTTTACAGCTTCGGGATCCGCATCCTGGGGCAATGCAAATCTTGCTTTTAATAAAGTGTTACGGATATCTGACAGTAGGTATTTTAACAGGTTGACCGGCAGGGTACGTTCCTCGATATTCTCCTGATGAATCAGGTTGAACATCTCTAATACCTGCGGCGTATTGCCCGTGGAGATGAAGTGGATCAGCTTCGTGGAGATCTCCGGCGGGTAATAGAACACGTTGGAATCCTTTTTAATGAATTCATACGGGAAGAAAATGTAGTTCTTCGTGGTATAGCTGACAGCCTCGGAGGCCTGCTGGTAGCATTCCCATACGTTCATCAGGGAATCCGTATTGCGTCCGATACCTGCGAAAAGCCAGATGTCGTAAGTGTCCAGCAGATAATCATGCAGACGCAGGATGCAGTTGTTGATCTTCAGGATCAGATCCTTTTCTTCTTCCTCTGAGCAATGCAGCAAAACGGAATAGGTACGGTCCGAGGGGCTGAAATAGAACAGCGGTGTACCAAAGAAATTCTCCAGTGCTGTCTCGATGATCTTTTCCAGTTCTTCCATGGATTCCACGCCGCCGGGGAGAGTGATTTCTGTATTGTCTCCGAAATTATTATAGTAGACGATGTACAACACATTATAATAAGAAGAATCCGCAATACCCAGATAGTTTTCCATGTAGGTAACTTCATCCTCGGAAGTAGCAGTACCGGATAACAGCTGTCTCACATAGGAGGTACAGATGATCGGACGCTGACTGTCTACCACTTCCTGCAGATTTTTCTGTACTTCCACAGCGGTCTGCAATTCCTGCCCAAGCTCAATGATCGGGCGGACATTGCGGCGGGAGAAATAATAGACCAGACAGCCGCCTGTAAGCAATGCCAGCAGGGCAAAAAAGATGAAAAGCAGCTGGGTGCCACCCAATCCGGCGGCCGCCTTGTAGGGCGGGAAGCTGAAATAGTAAGAATAACTGGTGTTATCCGAAACGTATTTCCCCAAAGTAAAGTTCTGTCCATCGATCCGGACCTCTGCATAGCCCTTATTAAAGTCCAGAGAATCCAACATTTCTGCGGAAATGCTGTCCGGAGTATTTATCGTAAGCACGGTGGAGTCATCTTCCGCGGTTACCGCCAGGAAATTATCACCATCCATCTGAACACAGTCGAACAGATCCGCCATCTTATCCTGTTCGAAGATAAAGCAGACCTTCGCATTGGCATCCATATAATAGAGATCGTTCAGGTCGATGATATACATATAGTATTTTTCGCTGTAATTTGGCATGAACTGATCCATGGGAAGAAAGCGGTTCTCGTATTCCGGTTCCGTCATGTAGGAGTGCCACAGTTCCTTTTCGGTAGAAGAGTATTTCTGAATCCAGTTATAGAACCGCTTTGCGGATATAAAATAAGTAGGATTCAATACATAGTCTGTCTCCGGAAAATAGACAAAGGACTCTTTTAACGGAAGAAGAGCTTCTGCATATACATTGGTAGCCAGAGAGTTCTGCAATTCATTTCCCATTTCCGTAAAAGGATAATAGGTATTCTCATAATTCATGACTTTCCGGAAAGTGTCGTTCTGCAGAAGCTGTCTGCAATAGACTTCCATGATATTCAGATCGCTTTCAAACAGCTCTGCATTGCTGATCAGGGTTGTCTCGTTCTGCTGATCATAAGAATCACGCGCGTTATTTATCGTAGAACGGTATAAAAAGATGAACAAAACCAGAATGATCAGCAGGAAAATACTGTAAGAGGTTACCATTTTCAGCATTAATGTATTGTTGTGGCTTGTATAATTTGTATCATTAAGGGTGTCTTTTTTATTAAAAATCATTCATGATCACTCCCGCGTCTCAATTTTTTTAGATAATATACCGAATAAACCATGTCTATTGTATCAGTTACTTACAAAGGAAGCAAGATGTAACCCCTTTCAAATTTAAAAATATCAAATGTAAGTGCTTTCAAAGAATGCAGTAAAATCAAGGGTTTGCAGAATCGGTGGTCAAAATTTGCACCCAAACGCAAAAATTGTAACTTGTTTTTCCAGATGGCTGATGATAAGGTGAGGGCAAGTCAAGGGAATGACCCCATGACAAATCATGATTCCAAATTTTTAGGGAGGAAAGAAATGAAGAGAAAAGTATTATCCGTACTTTTAGCATCTGCTATGGTAGCTTCCTTAGCAGCATGCGGAAGCAGCAATGATGCTCCTGCAGCATCCACCGACAGCGCAGCAACTGGCAGCGCAGCAGCTTCTACCGAGGCAGCATCTACCGAAGCTTACAATCTGGAGGAGATTAATGTAGTAGTTAATGGTACTCTGACCGCAACCGTTGATAACGGCCAGGCTGAATTCGTTCAGCAGTGGGATGATGCAGTATCCGAAGCAATCGGTCATCCTATTAAGATGAATATCCAGCAGTTAGACCATTCCGGTTATACCGATGCAGTAGGTCGTCTGTTCGCAGGCGGTGACTATCCTGATGTAATGATCATGAGTGCAGATATGTTCAAGCAGTATGCACCTACCGGTCTGCTGTGGGATATGTCCGAAGCATATGCAAACGCTAAATTCCAGTCGCACCTGATCCTGCCTGAGATCAACGAGAACCTGAAGGATGAGGAAGGTCATCTGTATGGCTTCGCTCCTACCTATGGTAATGGATGTGTTACTTACGTTAAGCAGGCATGGTTAGATGCAGTTGGCCTGAAGGCTGAAGACATCAAGACTTATGATGATTACTACAACATGCTGTTAAAGTTCCACAACGAAGATCCCGATGGCGACGGCGTAACCGGTGATACCTATGGTGTTATCGCAGCTGGTTTCATTGGTAACGAGGCTCCTTATGTAAACTATCTGCCTGAGTTCTGGCAGGATGCTTATCCCGCAATCCTGCAGGATGAGAATGGTACCTGGTACGATGGATTCCAGACCGATGCTACCAAGGCAGCTCTGTTAAGATTACAGCAGGCTTACAAGGATGGCGCTATCGACCCTGAGACCCTGACCGCTTCTACCAAGATCGCTCGTGAGAAATGGTTCTCTAACGATCAGACCGGTTCTTCAGGTGTATTCACTTACTGGGCAGGTTCCTGGTATCAGACTCTGACCGATAACCTGATCAAGAACGGTGTTGATGAGAAGCTGGTTGAGCTGGCTCCTATCGCTGAGGTTGGCGCTTACCTGAACAGAGAAGCTCCTGTATGGGTTATCATTGATGACGGTGACGGAGACAATTCCCGTGAGCAGGCTATCTTCGATGCATTCATCGAGACCATGATGGATGGTGACAAGGTGCAGACACTGTGGACCTACGGTGCAGAGGATGTTCACTGGTCTACCAAGGCTGAAAGCTTCACCATCAATGCAGGTACTGACAAAGAGAAGTCTTACGAGTACGAAGATGGTCAGTTCCACTTAAAGCAGTCTCCTAACGATCCTAACTCCGTATGGAAGAAGAACGCTATGGATCCCGCTCTGGTTATCTGCTCTCTGGACAACGGCTTTAACGATATCTCCAGCCTGGCTGCAGAAGGTAACAAGTTCTTCACCGAGAACTGCAAGGATGCTCCTCAGTCTCCTACCTCTGAGACCTACACCAACGAGTCCGGTACCATCTATGATGCTAAGCTGGCAGCTATCACTTCTGTAGTAGTTGATGGCGGCGATGTAGATGCAGCTATGCAGACCTACGTTGACACTGTTGGCAGTATCATTGATCAGTGCTTAGCTGAACTGAATCAGTAATTGAGACCGTAATAGAGTAGCGGAAGCTGCAAAATATGATATAATTATCCTGTCCCATCGGGATACAAAGCCCATGGGACAGGATATTTTAGAGAGAAAAGAATGTGTGAGATGAAGTTGAAAGGAAGAGGGATGGTATGAGCAAGAAAAAGAAAATCACCACATCCACCGGCGTAGAAGTACGTCACAAGCCTTTGGGTCTCCGGATCTGGAATAACAGAGGCTATTATGTAATGTTCCTGCCTGTATTTATATTTATTTTGATCATGTATTACTGGCCCATGCTTGGTATTCGTTATGCATTCTACGATTACAAGCCCGTAGGTGCTCCTACTTTTGTGGGACTCAAGCACTTTTACAGTATGTTTAAGACCGATGCGTTCTGGAGTGCATTCAGGAACACATTGGAACTGAGTATCATGAAGTTATTGATCACGACCTTCACTGCGGTTATCGTATCAATCTTCTTAAATGAAATGGGAAATCTCTTTGCAAAGAAAACTTTGCAGACTATTATATATCTGCCCCACTTTATGTCATGGGCAGTAGTTGCATCTATCTTCAGCCTGTTCCTGTCTCCCTCCTCTACCGGTCTGGTAAACGGAATGCTGCGTGACTGGGGCATCCTGGCACCGGATGCCAAGGGAATTTATTTCCTGGCAAGCACTGCATGGTGGAGACCGATCTTCTACATTATCAATATCTGGAAAGAGACCGGTTGGGGAACCATTATCTTCCTGGCTACTCTGGCAGGTATCAACCCGGAGCTGTATGAAGCAGCTGATATCGACGGTGCAACCCGTATGCAGAAGATGCGTTTCGTAACGCTGCCTGCACTGTCCAATACTATTATCACTGTATTGATCCTGAACCTTGCTAAGGTTATGAATATGTTCGAGTCCGTATTCGTATTGTACAACAATGCGGTATACAGCGTATCTGATGTTATTTCTACTTATATTTATCGTCAGACATTCGCAATCGCTCTGCCGAACTATGGTTACTCTACAGCAGTTGGTCTCTTCAAGTCCCTGGTTGGCTGTGTACTGGTACTGATATGTAACTGGGCTAGTAAGAAGACCCGTGGCCGTGGCATTGTATAGGAGGTGTTAAACGTGGCAAAGACAGCTTATCGTAAACCTAAGAAAAAGGTTCATGTATTCGATATTGTAAACTACATCGTATTTATTCTCATCGGCCTCCTGGTTCTGGTACCTATCTGGAAGGTAGTAGTAGACTCCTTCAATGCTGTGGGTGTATACCAGTTCAGACTGTGGCCGGAGGATTTTACCTTAGATGGCTATAAGACCATCATTCATACCCAGAGACTTTACAGACCGTTCATCAACTCCGTGATCACAACCGTGCTCGGTACGTTCCTTGGTCTGCTCCTGTCCACCCTGGGTGGCTATGTACTGATCCAGTTTGATATGCCCGGACGTAACTTCTTCGCATATTTCCTTCTGTTTACCATGATCTTCTCCGGTGGTATGATCCCCGAGTACCTGGTAATGAAGCAGTTACACCTGGTTAACAGCATGTGGATCCTGGTGGTAAAGCACGGTATGAACGTGTACAACCTGGTACTGATGCGTAACTTCTTCGAAGGAATACCTGCCAGCCTGTTCGAGGCGGCCGAGATCGATGGATGCTCCCCTATGGGAATCTTCTTCAAGATCGTGCTTCCTCTGTCCAAAGCAGCCCTGGCTTCCATCGGCCTGATGTTCGCAGTTACCGTATGGAATGACTATTCTACCGTTAAGATCTATATTACCAATCCTGATCAGGTTAACTTCCAGTATCAGTTACGTAATATGATCATGGATGGTGATACCCCTACTACGCAGTATTCAGTATCACAGAACACTCTGTTCTATGCAGCGATCGTATGTGCAATCCTTCCTTTCATGGCATTGTATCCTTTCCTGCAGAAGTATTTCGTAAAGGGTGTTAATATCGGTGCGGTTAAGGAGTGATTTTCTTCTCACACGTATTTAGACTTAGACAAGGGAAACTTCGGTTTCCCTTGTGCTGTATCTGTGAGTAAATTCCACAAGAAAAGATGCGCAGGGGAAGCGCAGAAATGAGGGCAGAAATGAACAGAATTTTTTGGGCTGCAGATTCCACGGTCCAGACCAATGACTATACGACCTATCCGCAGACAGGCATTGGTCAGGTATTTCCTTTATTTGTAAAGCCGGAATATCAGGTATGCAATCATGCCAAGAACGGCAGAAGCACCAAAAGCTTTATGGACGAGGGGAGACTGAAAGCCATAGAGGAGAAAATTGGTGCAGGAGATTTCCTGTTTATCCAGTTTGGACACAATGACGAGAAAAAAGAGGATCCCACCAGATATACAGAGCCTTTTTCCACTTACATGGAGAATCTTGAAACCTTTATCCGTGTGGCAAAAGATCATAGCGCTTATCCGGTGCTGATCACTCCCTTAGAGCGCAGATGCTTTATGGATGAGAAACACTTGGGGATCGGAGCTCATTCCGATTATGTGGCTGCTATGAAGCAGACCGCGGAGAAAAATAATGTTCCTCTGGTGGATCTCTACAGCATGAGCCGTATGGAGTTAAAAAAAGCCGGAGAGAAGAACAGCAGAAGATGGTATATGTTCTTCCCGGAGGGCGAGTATAAGAATCACCCGGAGAAATCCGAGGATAATACCCACCTGCGTTATGACGGTGCTGTGAATTTCGCATCGCTGATCGCCAGAGGGTTAAAAGAGATCGGTGGAATCTATGCAGAGATGCTGCTGGATGATCTGAAACTGTAATCCTGCAGACAATTATGAAAATACAAAAAGTCCGTTTTGCAGACAAATTTTGTCAGTGAAACGGGCTTTTTTGTATCTTGATACAAGAACCCCATTTTTTTATAATGTTGCTATCATTATGACAGACAGAGGGAGAAGAGCATGAACCCATTTCAGTTAAGTAGAAACACTACCTTACTTTCGGATGCCGTAACAGAAAAAGCCGTAGAACTTGCCTGTGAGCGACTCCGGAGAGACATGGAAAAGACTTTGACTGACATAGTCAAGAATAGAAACAGGATCATTTTGTGCAAAAAAGATCTGAAACCGGAACAATATGAGCTGGAAGTGACAGAACAGGAGATTACGATCTACGGAGCGGATGCCCGTTCTTTTATCTATGCATTAAATTACCTTAGTGAAACCTACCTTGGAGTGCTGCCTTTCTGGTTCTGGAATGATCAGAAGATGGAAGTGAAATCTTATGTAGAGATCCCCTGTGGGATATACCATTCGGAGCCGGACAGAATCCGGTATCGTGGATGGTTTATCAATGACGAAGTACTGATCAGCCATTGGACAGCCGGAGTATCAAAAGACTATCCATGGGAAATGGTGTTTGAAGCGCTGCTCCGCTGTGGTGGCAATCTGGTGATCCCTGGTACGGATAAGAACTCCAGAATTTACGCTCCTATCGCGTCAAATATGGGACTTATGGTTACACATCATCATGCGGAACCACTGGGAGCGGAAATGTTCCTACGGGCTTATCCGGATCTGAAACCCTCCTATCTGAAACACGGAGACCTGTTCGATAAGCTTTGGCAGGAAGCTGTTGAAAGGCAGAAGGACGAGGAAGTCATCTGGAATATTGGCTTCCGGGGACAGGGCGATGTACCGTTCTGGGAAAATGATTCCGCGTTTGATACTTCCGAGAAGCGGGGAGAATTGATCAGCAATATTATGAAGAAACAATATGCAATGGTCAGAGAACAGATTCCGGACGCAGTGTTCTGCACAAATCTGTACGGTGAAATTCTGGAATTATATCGGGAGGGCTGTTTGCAGATTCCGGGGGATGTGATCCTGATCTGGGCAGACAACGGTTACGGCAAGATGGTATCCAGACGTCAAGGCAATCATAACCCCAGAGTGTCAGCGTTGCCGGAGGAAGGAGATAAGGGACGGCATGGCACCTATTATCATGTATCCTTCTATGATTTACAGGCGGCCAACCATATTACCATGCTGCCTAATTCCATGGAGTTCGTGGAAAAAGAGCTTACGGATGCTCTGAGGCATGGAATTACGGACCTGTGGCTTGTCAATGCATCCAATATTAAGCCGCATGTATATCCTCTTTCTTTTATTGCTAATCTGTGGAAACAGGATGCTCTGTCGGCAGAAGAGCATAGAAAGCGTTATGTCACCGAATACTATGGGGCGGAGAATGATACTGCGCAGCTTTCCATTATGGAAGACTGCATTCGCGATTATCCGAGGGCTATGTTACCCTTTGGAGAGAAAGAGGATGAGCATGCCGGAGAACAATTCTATAATTATGTTGTGAGGGATTTTATCTATAGCTGGATGAAGAACGGAGCTGCAGAACCGGTGGAAGAACTGTTCTGGTGTATTCATAAGGATACCTTTGCTGCACAGATGGAATGGTTTACAGGAAAATGTCTGCAGACGGGAAAACAGCTTGAGGGTCTGTATGAGCGCGGCCTTACCGTTGGGGAAAATGAATTATGGAAAGATTCCGTATTGCTGCAGGTGAAAATCCACCGGAATTGTCTACAGGGAGCTACCTTATTTACAGAAGCATTTGCAACATATGAACGGAAGGAATATAAGAAGGCCTTCTTCCTGTTGGGTAATGCTGCAGAAGCATTTGAAGCGGCGGACAGCGCCATGAGGGATCGGGAACACGGAAAATGGAAAGACTTTTATGCCAATGATTGCCTGACGGATGTGAAGGAGACAGCTTACTGCCTGAAACGCCTGATGGGCTATACGAGAAATCTGGGAGACGGACCGGATTTTTACAAGTGGCAGAGAGAAGTGACCTACTCTGAGAATGACAGCAAAGTGGTTCTGATCACTAATATGGAAAATCATATGACGGACTGGGAGTTGTATCTTGCAGGGAAAAGCAGACAGTGGTAAAAAGCAAATAGTAGGAATATTTGTAACAATTACATGATAACAGACACAATTCATAGAAAAAACTGTATTCAGCAAAAAGAGGAAAAGCCCAAAAACGTGATAAAATGGGCTTTTTCTCATCTTAAAAAAATAAAATAAAAATTGTGTAAAAATGTGTTGACAATAGCAAACCTTTTTGTTAGAATAGCTTTTGTCGTCAGGTGAGCAACACAGATGACAAAGACTTAAGACACACATTCGGAGAGATATCGAAGTGGTCATAACGAGGCGGTCTTGAAAACCGTTTGTCCGAAAGGGCGCGTGGGTTCGAATCCCACTCTCTCCGCTAGGCATTCGTAA
>ERZ859980.326-NODE-326-length-33121-cov-15.889705_pt1 | contig 33121 bp, 29 predicted proteins | sample MGYA00509984_ERZ859980 | MGnify/ENA primary metagenome ERZ859980 (study PRJEB30046, sample SAMN00715173) | human gut metagenome | study: EMG produced TPA metagenomics assembly of the A metagenome-wide association study of gut microbiota in type 2... | reverse complement strand
TGCAATTTAAGCCCGGGTAAGGTTCCTCGCGTATCATCGAATTAAACCACATGTTCCTCCGCTTGTGCGGGCCCCCGTCAATTCCTTTGAGTTTCACCGTTGCCGGCGTACTCCCCAGGTGGGATACTTAACGCTTTCGCTAAGCCGCTGACTGTATATCGCCAACAGCGAGTATCCATCGTTTACCGTGTGGACTACCAGGGTATCTAATCCTGTTTGATACCCACACTTTCGAGCATGAACGTCAGTTACGGCTTAGTGTGCTGCCTTCGCAATCGGAGTTCTTCGTGATATCTAAGCATTTCACCGCTACACCACGAATTCCGCACACCTCAACCGCACTCAAGGACGCCAGTATCAACTGCAATTTTAAGGTTGAGCCCCAAACTTTCACAGCTGACTTAACGACCCGTCTGCGCTCCCTTTAAACCCAATAAATCCGGATAACGCTCGCATCCTCCGTATTACCGCGGCTGCTGGCACGGAGTTAGCCGATGCTTATTCATAAGGTACATACAAGCTCCCACACGTGGGAGGTTTTATTCCCTTATAAAAGAAGTTTACAATCCGTAGGACCTTCATCCTTCACGCTACTTGGCTGGTTCAGACTCTCGTCCATTGACCAATATTCCTCACTGCTGCCTCCCGTAGGAGTTTGGACCGTGTCTCAGTTCCAATGTGGGGGACCTTCCTCTCAGAACCCCTATCCATCGTCGGCTAGGTGGGCCGTTACCCCGCCTACTACCTAATGGAACGCATCCCCATCGTACACCGATGAATCTTTAATGATGATATCATGCAATCTCATCATACCATCAGGTATTAATCTTTCTTTCGAAAGGCTATCCCTGAGTGTACGGAAGGTTGGATACGCGTTACTCACCCGTGCGCCGGTCGCCATCAATTGAAGCAAGCTTCAATCATGCTGCCCCTCGACTTGCATGTGTTAAGCCTGTAGCTAGCGTTCATCCTGAGCCAGGATCAAACTCTTCATTGTAAAATATTTTTACTACCCTTTCAGGTATGTTTTGTCTCTGTTCAGGAAACCGATTTTTTCATTTTCCTTGTTTCCAAGGGTTATTGACGGTTGTCTTCCGTTCATCCCATACATACATTATATATAGGACTACTTCTTGTACTACATCCTAGTCTGTTTATCTAAAGTCTTTCAAAGAACTATCGTTTCTCAAGCTCCCGTTTCAGCGGGAAAGCGTTTGCAAAGGTAAGGCATTTTTTCGTAACCTCCAAATTTTTTCGAAAGTTTTTTGAAAAAAATTTTCAGAAGGTTTTCAGAAGGCGTGCGGCTTATCCTTTCTCGCTCCCTTGCACATCCGCAAGGTAAGATACTCGGTGCAGCATTCGGCACTCTCTTCCGTAGCCCCAGCTTCACTCAGTCTGTCATCTTCAGCGGCTCTCCCTCTCGAAAGCGGTTGCAAAGGTACAGACTTTTTCCTTTCATGCAACTTTTATACCATACTTTTTTGCAATATTTTTTCAGGTTCTTGTCTAACTCGCTGATTCTCTTTATGCTATACAGCATGTTTTTTACTTCCATATGAAAACGGATGTGAAATACTCCACATTATATAATCCGTGCGTTCGCGTGCATGCGCGCGCGAACAGATGCAGGGAAAGTTTCACGAAAGGCTGAAAAAAACAGCTGCAAAACCTGAAGCTGCGCACGGAATACGGAAAAAGGAACGGGATTTTTACACGGACAAAAAGGAACTTTTTACGTTTCCGTTACGAAAAACCTACGGTTCCGCAACGCAAAACGTACGGTTCGCACAGCGGAAACATACGTTTTACCGAAGGAAAACATAAAAACAATGGAAACGTTACGAGATTTTCTACCCGAGGTTTGCAAAAGAAATTGGCTCCCATATACATAAAACAACAAACAGGAAAAGGAATAAAGACTTTTTTCTACTCCTCAAATTACATTCGTGTAACGAATTTTGCAAAGCTGTTTCATAAATATAATATTAATATGACATTATAAAGTATTATAAAAATCCGCTATTATACATCATAAATTAATTTTTTCAGATTCGTTCCCCCCGTAGCTTTGCCATCGAATTTAATGAATCTCACTAAAAAATGGAGCAAAGAAGCAAACATAAAAAATTATCGGATATTGCATTTGTCTTATGGGCCGGAACAACTGCCCTTTTATCTTATTCACTGGTATACGCACTTCGTAAACCATTTACCGCAGCAGAATTTGAAGGTCTGCAAATAATGGGAATGGATTATAAGATAGCAGTAAGTATCGTACAACTAATAGGCTATGTATTTGCCAAACTTTTAGGGATCAAATACATTTCAGAATTAAAGCCAGAAGGGAGATTAAAGTTCATTATCGGATCGGCTGCACTTTCTGAAATTTCCTTATTAGCTTTTGGATTACTGCCAATTCCTTTCAATATTGTTGCCTTATTTTTCAACGGACTTTCATTAGGATGTATGTGGGGCGTGATTTTCAGCTTTTTAGAAGGAAGACGCACCACCGATTTTCTAGCCAGCATCATGGGAGTCAGCATGGCACTTAGTTCGGGAGTTGCCAAATCGCTCGGACTATACGCCCTGAATTCACTCCATGTCAGTGAGTTTTGGATGCCTGCACTCATCGGCGCCCTCGCATTCCCTCTATTATGCTTCACCGGATGGATGATGACCAAATTTCCGGCACCAACGGCAGAAGACATCGCTTCACGCTCCGTACGTGTCACCCTTAACGGTCAGCAACGATGGGAACTGTTCCGCAAATTCATGCCGCTGCTCATACTGCTATTCGGAGCCAACCTGCTTTTAACCGTGCAGCGCGACATCAAAGAAGATTTCATTGTCTGTATCATCGATGTGAGCACCGTATCCTCATGGGCATTCGCACAAATTGACAGCATCGCTACTTTCGTCATGCTGGCAGCCTTTGCCTTGCTTGCCACAACGTATAACCACCTGCGGGTACTGTGTATACTGCTGATACTTTCCATCATGGGAATGGGTACACTTGCCTTCTTAGGAGCCAACTTCCACGAAGTAGCCTTGCCCACCACCATCTGGCTTTTCCTGCAAAGTCTCTGCCTGGACATTGCCTACCTGAGTTTCCAGACCATATTCTTTGAACGCTTCATCGCGTGCTTTAAAATCAAAAGTAATGTGGGCTTCTTCATCATCACCATCGACTTCATTGGCTACATGGGTACACTTGCCCTCTTGTTCTTCAAGGAATTCTATGCCTCATATATCCACTGGGCAGATTTCTACAACCAGATGAGCGTCTATATAGGCACCGCTTGCTGTATTGCCTTTGTCGGCTCGTTTATCTACATCCTTGTAGAAAAGAACCGGAAACGCAATACCCCGCAAACTCCTTCCAGCCACCATAAAGCGCTGGAAACCTCCAACCTCGAAAATCAAGAAATAACCAATACGAAAATTTGTTTAACAACTACTGCAATATGAAAAAGATTGAATGTGTAATTATGGACTGGGCAGGAACTGCCGTCGACTATGGATGTTTTGCACCTGTATCTGCTTTCATTGAAAGCTTCCGTGCAATAGGTATTGAAATCACAGCAGAAGAAGCACGCCGCCCAATGGGACTGACCAAGATTGATCACGTACGCGCGCTCTTTCAGATGACACGCATCGGAGAAAAATTCCAGGAAAAGTATGGCCGTCCGTACAACGAGAATGACGTACAGGGACGATACGCTGAATTCCAGCGGTTGCTTTTCGCCACACTGAAAGAGTACACCGGACCTATCTCTTATGTTATTGAAACTATTGACACACTTCGCCAGAGAGGAATCAAGATTGGCTCCACCACAGGCTACACCAAAGAAATGATGAATGTGGTCATTCCCGAAGCTGCTGCCAAAGGCTATAGCCCGGACAATTGCGTAACTTCCGACGGACTTCCAGCAGGACGCCCATATCCTTACATGATTTACAAGAACATGTGCGATCTTGCCGTGCCTTCACGTTTTTCGGTACTGAAATACGGTGATACCATTTCCGACATCAAGGAAGGACTCAACGCCGGAGTATGGACAGTGGGCGTAATTTTAGGAAGTAACGAAATGGGACTTACCGAAGAAGAAGTACAGGCACTTCCGGAAAAAGAACTGAAAAGCCGCATGAGTGAAGTAAGAAACCGCATGTATGCTGCCGGTGCTCACTATGTAGTGGACAGCATCAAAGAACTTCCAGCCCTGATTGAATGTATCAACGCCCGTATGGCAAACGAATAAATTTATCACGTAAACATAAAAAAAACAACAAGATATGAGACCTTATTTATTACTGACTCCCGGCCCTCTGACCACAAGTGAAACCGTAAAACAAGCCATGATGAGCGACTGGTGCACATGGGATGAAGATTACAACGTAGGAATAGTAGAAGTTATCCGCAAAGAACTGGTAGAACTGGCCTGCAGCCGTCCTGAAGAATATACCGCCGTTCTGATGCAAGGAAGCGGAAGTTTCTGCGTAGAAGCCACACTTGGCTCAGTGATACGCCCTGAGGACCATCTGCTGGTAGCTGCCAACGGAGCCTACGGAAAACGTATGGGAGTCATTGCCGAATATTATCACCTGAACTGCCATGTAATGAAGTTTGAAGAAACTCAGGCAGTCGATCCGGCACAGATTGAAGCTTATCTGCAGGCACATCCGGAAGTAACCCACGTGTCAGTGGTACATTGCGAAACTACCACCGGCGTGCTGAATCCCATCGAAGAAATTGCCCGCATCGTAAAAAAACATCATAAGGTACTGATTGTAGACGCAATGAGCAGTTTCGGTGGAGTGCCCATCGACATGGCTGCATTAGGAATTGACTTTATGATCAGCAGCGCCAACAAATGTATCCAGGGAGTACCGGGATTCGGATTTATCATTGCCCGCCGCTCCTTACTTGAGCAATGTAAAGGTGTAGCACGTTCCTTGTCTCTCGACTTATACGACCAATGGGAAACCATGGAGAAAGGACATGGCAAATGGCGTTTTACCTCACCTACGCATGTGGTACGCGCTTTCATGCAAGCCATGAACGAACTGAAAGAAGAAGGAGGAGTTGCCGCACGTCATGCCCGTTACAGCGAAAATCACCGCGTGCTGGTAGAAGGAATGAGAAGCTTAGGATTCAAGACTCTGCTTCCCGATGAAGAACAGTCACCCGTTATTACTTCCTTCTATTATCCGAATGCGGAATTCAACTTCAAAGACTTCTATACCAAGCTGAAAGCAAAAGGATTTGTGATTTATCCGGGTAAAATCTCACAAGCGGATACCTTCCGTATCGGTAACATTGGAGATGTACACCCCGATGATTTCCGCCAGCTGATTGAAGCAATCAAAGAAATACAATTGCAGTAATTGTGTACAATGAGCAACGTATTGTTGCTGTCTTTATCCCTGTATTCTTCCCTTTCCGGAGCGGAAAATACAGGGATTTTTATTGTCTTTCCTCTTTAAAATCAGTACTAAAAATACCCTATAAAAAATGCCTTTGTGTTTTGGTTGGAACACAAAGGCATTTACAAACAAACGAATTAATCAGAAGATATATTGAAGACGAGCCTGAGCCAAGAAAAAGTTTTTCTGGTAGAATGCATTGCAATGCGGGCCAACCCACACATAGCTACCGTTTATCTTGATCCCAATATACTGGTTCAAATAAAAATTTACTCCCAATGACAAATCTTTCTCTTCTCCCCCATAAATTTCAGCCCGATCATCGTTCATATCCGTATAATTGAAACGGGCTACCAACTCTATGGCCCTGGCAGTAGACGGACGCCCGGAAACACCATACTTCGCATCGTATTCAAAGCCCCTTCCCTTCAACAGAAAACCACCCTGTATATATCCTCCATGCGGACGGTAAGCCTTCTCGCCTGAAGTGCGATTCATACGGTCGAAAAAATACTCCGCTTGCACCATAAAGCGAGGAGCCAGATACAAGGCTTCCACCAGTCCTTTCACCTCCGTACTCATATCAAAGAAAGAAGCTTCCAGCAACGGTTCCGAGAATAATGAAGTCACCCCGTCACTACTTACGCTACCTTCAGGAGAAACAGAAGTATTTACCTCCTTGGTGCGGAAAGAGAAAGCTCCTCCCACATGCCACAGTCTCTCCTGTTGTGAATCCGAGCAGCGCCACACCGCACGAGAAGTAGACACAAATGCATTTTTCTGTGTATCCCCTAATTTATTAATGTCATTGTGTGTATAAACTCCCGTACAAAACAAATAATGAGGTGCATGATAATAATAGGTAGCCCCCAGTTTCCGGCTGTTGGTATAAGCCAGAACGGAGGCTGCGGACTGATTAAAACGTAAATCGGCTGTACTGATGAGCATATCCATTGAAAACGGCTCATACCCGTTACCGAAGGAGACGGTGTGATTTCCCCAGTGATAGTTCAGCAGCAAATCCTTTATTGCTACTTTTCCACCCCCTAATCCCACATCCGCTTTTACCTCATATTGACTGTAAGTGGCTTTAAAACCCACCCGGAAATCTTCCACCCGGTAATATCCTTGCGTACTTTCTTTTCCATAACCGGAAACAGAAGTATCCAGCAATGCCCGGGAGCGGAACTTCACTTTCAATGTTTCCTGAGCCGTCACATTCATCCCGGCACAAAGGCACAGAGCCAGACAGGCAGAAACCGTCCTTTTCATTTATCACCCTGCATTAATTGCACAATAGCCTCCTCCGCAGACATAACCCAGCCGTAATCTGCCACATTAAAGATAGGTGCTGCCGCATCCGGATTAATGGCGATAATATTCTTGGCTCCGGTAATGCCCGCCGTATGCTGAATCTGCCCGCTGATACCTATGGCAATGTATACATCCGGCGAAACGGTATGGCCAGTCTGGCCTATCTGCATTTTAGCATCAATCAATCCAGCTTCTACGGCCGCACGAGAACCGGCCACGACCGCTCCTATGCGTTCCGCCCATTGGCGTATCTGCGCCACGGTTTCATGCTTCTTTACTCCTCGTCCTATTCCCACAATCACTTTGCTGTCACTCAGAGATTCTCCTCCGATGGTTTCTTCCATCTCACTCAGCAAACGTACACGTCCGTCGGGCACAAATGACGACAAGTCGTGTGCTATGACTTCAGCCTTTTTAGAATAATCCGGTTGTAAGGCTTTCATGATACCCGGACGCACCGATGCCATCTGCGGACGGTGGTTGGGAGTGGTAATGGTCGCCATCAGATTTCCACCAAAGGCCGGACGTATCTGGTGCAGTAACAATGTATCCGCATCAATATCCAGTTGCGTACAATCGGCCGTCAACCCCGTTTGCAACAAGGCCGCCAGACGGGCAGAAAGTCCACGTCCTTTGGGAGTAGCTCCTACCAGCAAGATTTCCGGCTGCAACTCTCGGACAAGCTGTGCCACGACCTCTGCATAATTCTCTTCTACAAATGTTTCCAGCTTTTCCGATTCCAATAAATGAATCCTGCAAGCTCCATAACTTTCCAGTTCCGGGACGAAACGCTGCAGTTTATTTCCTGCCAGCACTACTTCCGGTACCTGGCCCAACTTTTCACCTAATTCAGTTGCCTTTCCCAACAACTCACGGGTGACCGGTGCCAGTTCATCTCCTTCCGTTTCGGCCAGAACCCATATTCCTTTTGCAGAGACAGCAGGCTGAGCTACTGGACTGACCGCTTCCTGCATGTCCCAAGCCTCAGCCGGACAAGCCTGCACACATGTGCCGCACAAACGACAGCTGTATGGATCGACTTCTGGGTATTCATTAAATTGTATGGCGCCGAACGGACAGCTATCCGCACAAATACCACACTGCGTACATGCATCTCTTCGCAACTGAAGAGCAAACGTATCTTTGATTGCCATAATTTTATTTCTTCTGAGAGTGAATATTCTGATAGATTACCTGCATGACTGCTGCTCCATCGGCCAGCCATTGCAAAGATTTTTTATTTTGAGGAACCTCCGTAGATACCACCTTGGTGGGAGAAGCATGCAAACCGACACTTCCAGCATCCAAGTTCAGGTCTTTCTCATTCCAACATGTTATCACTTTTTTCTGGGCCTCTCTCCATCCCGTCAGCGTAGGAGGAGCCACTTCTCCGTTTTCCTTACTTACCATCACGGCACAAGGGAAAGCAATTTCCATTTGCTGACGTACGTTGCCCGCTCTTTTGGCAAGCCAGATGGAAGACGAAGTGATACCCTCTATGCGTATCAGTTGTGTAACCTGAGGAATCCCCAGCTGTCCGGCCACTTCCGGTCCTACCTGTGCCGTATCTCCATCAATAGCCATACGACCGAAAAACAGCAAATCGAACGTTCCTATTTTTTGAACGGCTGCAGCCAATACTTTACTGGTACACCAAGTATCACTTCCTGCAAAAGCCGGCGATGAAAGTAAGACAGCACGGTCGGCTCCATGCTGCAAAGCTTCGCGTAACACGGTCTCCGCAGAACCGGGTCCCATACTTACCGCTACCACTTCGGCCTGAGTTTCTTTTTTCAAATTCAATGCAGCCTGCAATGCACACAAATCATCCGGATTTGTCTGGCAAAGAGCTGAAGAACGTTTTAATGTATTCGTCACCGGGTCTATCTCCACCCGCGTAGACTGAGGTACTTGCTTCAAAAAAACTATATATCGTTTCATTTCTATGCGATTAAATCATATTTATAAATTGACGAGGAATACACACACCCTGTCTTATCCTCCTTTTTTATTGGAACGTGCATCGGCACAGCGCTGCTGGAATTCAGCAGAAAAAGGATCAACCTCTCCAAAGCGTTCCGGAGAGAACAATTCCGGATTCACAAACGGTGTTTCTCCTAAAATCAGTTCGGCAGCCAGACGGCCCATGCCACCTCCGGCAGCAACTCCACCTCCGCAGCATCCGGTCACTGTATGCAATCCTTTGTAACGTGCAACCGGACCAATAATGAATTTTGCATCCGGCACATAGCAGGAAGGTCCGGACATGTAGTGTGCAATCGGGAGGTCGTCAATATCTTTCAAATACTTTTTCAACAGCGGGGCACATTCATCCAGCACAGTCCACTTTGCCGCCTTATTAAAATCGAAATCCTCCAGCTTTTCAGTCAATGTAGAAGGATCAAAAGCCTGGCACTGGCTTTCGCGCAGACCGATAATCAAGGCTCCCACATCGGAGCGGGTAAAGGCACGTGCATCCGGAATGACCGTAAACGGATGATTGGCAGGGAAGCGTGTAGCATCAATAGAAGTAATCCAAAAATGACTTCTTACAGGAGTAAACGGTAAACCGACTTTCAACGGACGCATCAGTAAATTAGCCCATGAACCAGCTGCATTTACTACCACCGGAGCCGTTACCGTTTCTCCGGTTGCCAATCTGACACCTTTCACCTCAGCGTCTTCCACCAGAATTTCCTTTACCTTACAATTAGAACGCAAGGTTACTCCCAGCTTACGGGCAGCTTTGGCATAACCCGAACAAAGAAGTGCTGAATCAATGAACGCATCCGTCGGCATATAAAGTGCCACATCTACCGCTTCCTCTTCAATCCAAGGAAGTAATTCTTTTACCCGTTCCTTTCCAATCCGTTCATTAGGTATTCCAAAACGGCAGGCCGCTTCTTCCAACGCCTCCAAGCCTTTCAAAGAAGCTTCTGATGAAGCAATTGTAATACTTCCGCACATCTGGAGCTCCAGCGACTCATCTAAAAGAGATTCTATCTCCTCGATACAGTCGTATGTTTCCTGTACCAGCTCCATCAATGCCGGTTTAGTACGAGCACGCGTCAGGAGACAAGCCGCACGGGCCGATGCCTGAGAGGCAATTTCATTTCCGTCCAGCAACAGGATATTCCCTGCATGACGTTTCGCCAGCTGATATGCGGTAGCACATCCCAGTAGTCCGCCTCCTATAATAATAATGTCATAATCTTGTTTCATCTTAAATCGTATTATATTGAGGGTTTATATAAAAATCTGTATTCTTGAGTTTCAAGCCTTGCATATATTTCCGGTGAATCAGGATGCTGGCCACAATAAACAGAATCGAACAAGTGGCTCCTACAAAACCGGCTATATGGTTGAACAAGGCAAACCATTCCAACTCGATGTTCAGGAATTCTTTGGTAGAAAGTAAGGTTACCGTACCCAGATACCCGATAAAATCAATCAGTGCAATAAAGAATCCCACGTTTCCCTTGATACGGAAACAGGCAATAAAACGGTCGAAGAAAATGGTCTGGAAAGTCAGATAAGCTATGTAAAGCGACAAACTTTGGATAAACAGCCAGGTAACCGGTTTCAAGTTCAGCGTTTCATAATGGAAAGACACGTATGTCATGGTCAGACATCCGGCTATTACCAGCGTCATCAGCCACAACAGCGCTCTGATATTGCTGCGGAAAAATGCAAACAAGGCAAATATTCCCAAAATAATCAATGTGACAATGGTATCAATGCGGGCAAACAACCAGGAAGACTGATTGCTCATATCCAGAATGTTCACCAGGAAATCTTCTTTAATATCACGTAAGACCAGCAACATGAAGTTACCGATGAAAAGCAGCGTAAGAATCGGAGCATATTTCCGGAACAAAGCCACACGTCCTTTTCCATCAAGTACTACCCGCTCGTTACGCAACGCAATGTCTTCTGCCGTAGGCTGGGGCAAACGTTTCAGCATATATCCCATAAAGACCAGCAAAGGCAAGGCAAAACCTCCGATTACTGCCGGCATCCAAAATTGGTCTATCTGCATTTCATTCATGGCAAATAAGCCAAAGCTTTTTGCAACTCCCGAACTGAACACCATGCTCACCCCGAGCAGACTGGCCAAAATGTCCGTCACCTTCCGACCTTCAATAAAACTGAAAATCACTCCCCACATGCAACCTAATGAAAGTCCGTTGACAAACATGGCAGCCACATTATAAGGTGCTTCCAAAAGTCCGAAACCTACCAAGGCCAGTTCTGCCAGAATCGCAGAACCAACAAAGAAGCGGAAGCGATTTTCCTTCTTCAGTTCCGATATAATTTTTATTCCAAAAAACTTGGCAATGACATATCCTAAAATCTGGATAGTAGTCACCGCTACCTTATAGTCACTTCCCATAAAAGTCAGCCCCTCGAACGAAGCAGCCGTATACGGTTTACGCAACGCATACACCAGGGAATAAGAGAGCAATGCCGCACCACCTGCCCAAAGTATCAGCAGTGCATCAGATAAATGTTTTTGATTGGTTGTCTGTTTCATATTCGTATCACATTCGTTTCATTTTCTGAGGCAAAGCTATCACAGACCAAAATCTGAAAGAATTAATTTATCATGTATAATAGAGGGGCTGTTTGAGGGCTGTATAATGTCATATTAATATGATGATTATGACATATTTTTGTAAAGAATGACATACCGTTGTAACAACTATGACGTATCTTTGCTGCAAACCTCATCATCTATGAACAGACTGGTATTACTTTATGAAAGAATGAAAAAGCTCCGGGAATCGGGCGTCAGAATGAAAGACATTTCAGAAGAAACAGATATTGCTTCAAGTGTGTTGTCCTCACTCTATTCTTCTGTTCTTCCTATGTATGTAAACTTGCTTTCCGGAGGAGATGATCCCGAAACGGCACTGGACAAGGCTTTGCAACAAGTCAACAATGTTTCCAAGCGTAAATTGTTAGGATGCCTGGATGAGCTGTATGAAAAAGTCTGCCACATCGAACCACGTCTTGTTTCTTCCAAGAACAGCGGACGTCCTTTCCTGGATGACATCGAGCGGGAAGCCATCAAGTATCTGCCCAATGCCGGTGTCTACACAGGACTGTACCTGGCCTATAGTTCCTCTTCTTTCTCAGACGGTCTGAAAGTAGAGCCTTACATGATTACCTCCATCACCGACGGTGAGACCTTACCTAAAGTTTACAGCCAGAGTATGTCGGGCGATTATTATGCCGGCATCGGACTGTTTTCGCCATTTCAAATAGGATACCTGATGTTCAACGAACAGAAACGCCTGCAACTGGCGCTGAAGGTTATCTATCTGCAACTGCCTATCATCGAATATCCCAACCTGGTGAAGGGCATTTACCTGACTCACGACTACAACCGGAATCCGATAGCACGCCGCATTCTGTTTGTCAGACAAGGAGATGAAATTCCTTTGGAAGAATTTGCCAACCTGCGCACCAAAGTCATTCCTAAAGAAGAGCTGACTCCGGAAGAAGCTGACTACTATGACTATACCTGCCATACAGGCGATGTAATCAAAAGCATGATGCTGGTCTCCCCCGATAAAAACATAGAGGACCTGAAACGGGAAAAAAGAATTCTGGAGCTTCTTTGATATTCAGAAAAATCCGCTAACTTAGCCCCTCTTAAAAATGATTTACCTATGGCACTTATCAAATCAGTAAGAGGGTTTACTCCTCAAATCGGTGAGAATTGTTATCTGGCCGATAATGCCACCATCATCGGCGATGTAGTAATGGGAAGGGATTGCAGCGTATGGTTCAATGCAGTACTTCGGGGAGATGTAAACTCCATCCGTATCGGCGACCGTGTGAACATTCAAGACGGTACCGTGCTTCATACGTTATATGAGAAATCAACCGTAGAAATAGGCAATGACGTATCCATCGGCCACAACGTGACACTTCACGGAGCTTGTGTGCACGACAATGCCCTGATTGGGATGGGGTCTACCCTGCTCGACCATGCCGTAGTAGGCGAAGGAGCCATCGTGGCTGCCGGTGCACTGGTACTTGCCAATACCGTCATTGAACCGCATACGCTTTGGGGCGGCGTACCCGCCAAGTTTATCAAGAAAGTTGACCCTGCACAGAGCAAGGAACTGAATCAGAAGATTGCCAACGGGTACCTAATGTATGCCTCCTGGTTCAAAGAGGAAGAAACCGAGAAATAAAAAACAGCCTCGCAAGTTTTACGGCATTGAATTCCGTAAATGTTGCGAGGCTGTTCCTTTTTATCTTTACCTAAGATTACTTGTTTTTCAACTCTTCCAGCAATTCAGCCACATCTTCTTCACGTGTAGCCCAACTGGTCGCGATACGTACCACTGTCGTACCGTCAGCCCGTTTTTCCCACACCTCAAAGCCGATGCGCTGTGCCAGTTTCTCGTACAAGCTGTTTTCAAGCTGTACAAACAACTGGTTGCTCTGCGGACGAATGTAGAATGTATAACCGTTTGCTTTCAGTCCTTCCACAATCCGGTCAGCCATATCAATGGCGTGACAGGCAATTTTCAGGTACAAGCCATCTGTAAACAAGGTATCAAACTGCAAACCTAACAGACGTCCCTTGGCCAGCAACACACCCCGCTGTTTGACAATTGTATCAAACTGACGAATCAACCCGGGCTGCGGAATTACGACCGCCTCGCCAAACAAAGCTCCAACCTTGGTTCCGCCAATATAGAAAATATCACACAAAGAAGCGATATCTTTCAAAGTCACATCCGTATCCCGTGCCGCCAGTCCGTAACCCAGACGAGCCCCGTCGAGGAACAACGGAATCTTATGCTTACGGCACACGGCAGACAAAGCCTTCAGTTCATCCAGCGTGTAAAGTGTACCGTATTCCGTAGGATGCGATATATATACCATTCCCGGAGCCACCATGTGATCCCAGCTCGGGTCCTGGTAGAAAGCCGTCACATAACGGTCTACTTCTGCCGCATCCAGCTTTCCTTCATGGTGAGGCAAAGCCAGCACTTTATGTCCTCCTGCTTCCACCGCCCCAGCTTCATGCTGGTTGATGTGACCCGTTTCTGCTGCAATCACTCCCTCATACGGACGAAGCAAGGCCGTAATGACCGTGGAATTGGTCTGTGTACCTCCCACCATAAAATGTACTTCTGCCTGCGGGCATCCGCAAGCTTCTGCAATTTTCCGGCGAGCCGATGCACAATACTCATCCGTGCCATAGCCCGAAGTTTTCTCCATGTTCGTCTGGCACAAGCGCTCCAGAATCAGCGGATGCGCTCCTTCCATGTAATCACTTTTAAAATATTGCATATTTGTTTTGTATTTTAAATTAGACTTTTTCTTCCAACATCAAACCCACTCCCTTCACAGTCTTCAGTTCCACCGTATCATCGGCCACTAACAGTTTGCGCAAGCGAGACACGAATACATCCAAACTGCGCGAAGCAAAATAATCCTCCTCCGTATTCCATAGGCGCGACAAGATGACCTCCCGCCGCACAACCTTTCCCTTTTGTTCACACAACATACGAAGCAAATCAGCTTCCCGCACCGTCAGCATCCGTTCTTCTCCGCCTTTCAGCTTCCATACGCCACGCACCGTATCAAAGGAGAACAATTTCCCGATGGGTACCTCCCGGACCTCTTTCTGCGCCGATACCCCTCGCGTCAGTTTCAGCAATGCCGTGATATGTGCATGCAGTTCCTCGGCCAGAAATGGCTTTTTGACATAGTTATTCACACCCAGTTCATAACCTTTCACCACATCTTTCGGTGACACACGCCCGGAAGTAAACAAGATGGGCACATGCTCATCCTGTTCCCGGATACGCCGTACCATCTCATATCCGTCCATTACCGGCATCTCAATGTCGGCTACAATGACATCCGGCTGCTGTGCCTTCCAAACGGCCAATCCTTCCTCGCCATTGAATGCCGTCAGCACCTTATACCCTCCAATCATATCCTCCAGACCACCCTGAATGATGTAACACAGATTCGCGTCATCTTCCACCAACAACAATTTGATTATCTCTTCCATTTCACTGTTCCTCTTTTTTATTCTCCAGGGCACTCTCCGGAGGAAAAACCAAGGTAAACCGACTGTATTCCCCCTCCATGCTTTCCAACGTAACCCGTCCGCCGTGCGCTTCCATAATCCGAAGCACATAATTCAGTCCCAGTCCGAAACCAGATACTCCACCGGAACGACTGCGTTCACTGGCCGCCGCCCGTTCGTATTTCTCAAAGATCTTCCGCTGGTCTTTCAACGGAATACCGAAACCATTGTCGGCCACCGTTACACAGACCGTTCCATCCGCTTTCCGTTCCGAAAGGAATGTGATTTCCACTGCTTCGCCCGAATATTTCAATGCATTGTCTATCAAATTACTGAGCGCTTCTTTCAGAAATTCCTCATCTGCCCAAACCACATCTTCCTGCAAGTCCCATACAAACGCAACCTGCTTGGTCGTTTTTGCCTTGTACTTCTCCGCCAAATCCTCCAGAATCGGGCGTAGCAGACAATCCGTCTGTTGCAATTTCAATGCATGATTCTCCAGTTTGGAAAGCGTCAGTACCTTGTTGGTCAACGCCAGCAGATGCTCTCCTTCCTCTTTCACAATCCGGAAATACCGTTCCTTCTTTTCCGGCTGTCCGTCCAAACGTCCGCTTTCCAGAATCTCCGTTCCCATCAGGATGGAACTCAGTGGAGTCTTCATATCGTGAATCATGGCATACGAAAAGTCCTCCCTCATCTTGGCTATCTTATCCTGCCGGATAATGACACGAATCTGATACACAATACAGATAATGACCAGTACCATAATCAGCACCGTGGCAATCAGCAACAGAGTCATACGCTGGAAAATCACCCAGTAAGGATTCAGAATCACCCCTTGCAGATAGCGGGTATATGCCTTATTAATAGGCACCAGCCTTGTTCTCAAGTATTTTTGTCCTTCCAGTTTTGCCTGTGGAGAGGATGCCCGCAACACATTACCTAACGAATCCGTCACACAAGTCGACACCTTGGCCGGGATACCGACCGAATCCAGCATGTGGGCATAAATAGAATCCAGATTATGCAAGGACACATCTATCTTGAACGTATTCGATACCCCTTCCTGTATGGCGATGAACACAGCCGATTCAATAAACTGACGTGTTTCCGGAGTTGGAGTCTGTGTTTCGTCATCCTCCACGTCCTCATTCAGGTCAAACCGATACGTGTACGTGGAATCCTTCTTCCCATGCAACTCTTTCCAAAGGCCTATCCGATCAAAAGCCTCCTTAAGTGCCGCATCCTTAAAAAGCTCATGGCTCTGCCGCATGACGTTCTCACGGGTCAGCTTGTAAGTGTTGACCAGCCAGACATACTGTAGTTCGACAATTGCAATCAGTCCCACTACCGCAATCCAGCGAATGTGTTTCATCTTCATAAGCGTATATTCTTCACGTAAACGAAAGACGTTAACGTAGCGTTAACCTTGCCTTAACCCAAAAAGCGAAACGGGCTTTTTAGTTTTGCAGTGTCAAAGATAATGAAAGATAAAGACACGAACGATATGAAAAAGTATTTTTTAGTGAGCATCTTGTTACTGCTCGGTACGATGCTCGGAACAGCCACCGCACAAACCATCACAGGTAAAGTTACCGACCCTTCCCGTCAGCCTATTGACGGGGCTACGGTCGTGCTCCAGACACCCGATTCCATATTTGTAGAAGCTACCATTACAAATGCTGACGGTACTTTCCTGCTGAATCACCAGCCGGCACACTATCGTCTGCTGTTCCAACACCTGCTATATGAACCGCAGGAGAAAGAAGGCACAGGGACCGATGCCGGCACGTTTACACTGCAACCGAAAGACTACGCACTTCAGGAAGTCGTGGTACAAGGCGAACGCCCGCTGGTCACTGTGGAAGGCAGCCGACTGACCTATGACATGCCGCAACTGACCTCCCAACGGCTGGTCACCAACGCGTACGAAGCCCTAAAACAGCTTCCGGGCGTTATCGAACAGAACGATGTACTGACACTGGCCGGAGCAGGCGGAGTCAGCCTGCTGCTGAACGGACGTCCCTCGTCAATGACCTACGAACAACTCATCACTCTCTTAAAGGGTATGCCGGCCTCGCGCGTGGAAAAAGCGGAAGTGATGTACAGCGCTCCTCCGCAATACCACGTGCGCGGTGCGGCTATCAACCTCGTACTGAAAGGATATAAACCCGGCGAAGGAGGCTTGCAAGGAGAAGTCAACGGTGAATATAAACAGCAGAAGGAAGCCGGGGGCAACGGAGGCGTCACACTGGCCTATACCTCTCCTAAAATTGACCTCGATTTCATGTACAACCTTCAGAGCAACTATACCCGTGGCTACATTGATTTCATCGCCCGTCATACGGTGAAGGAGCAGGTATATGATGTGAATCAGGTGACGGACAATGAAGGACGTAGCCTGACGCACACCCTGCGCGCCGGAGGGACGTATAAATTTGATAAAGACAACTCGCTGAACTTGTCCTATACCACCCAGTTCAGTCCGGACAAAACCGGCGACAGCCATTCCAACGGGAATATTTCCGAATCATTCAATCATTCTCAGGCTCACCATCAGATGCACAATGCTGCATTGTATTATACCTCCGGATTCGGATTTCAGGCAGGAGCCGACTACACGTATTTTACCTCGACCGATACACAAAACTTTTTCGATCGTAGTCCGGAAGAGGTAGAAACCCGCTTCATAAGCTGTTCCGACCAGCACATTGACCGCTGGAAAATCTATGCCGACCAGCATCACACACTGCCACAAAACTGGACCCTGAACTACGGGACTTCTTTTTCCTACGTCAACAACCGGAACACCCAAAACTATGATTTGCCGGGAATGCAAGGTAACGACCTGCACGGCCGTATCCGTGAATACACCTATAACGCATACGCTGGATTCGACAAGCCGTTCAACTCCCAATGGACCCTGAGTGCCTCTGCCACCCTGGAATATTACCAGATGCAAGATTACCGGAAATGGGCAGTCTACCCCACTCTCCAGTTGAACTATATGCCGTCTGCCTCACACATTCTCCAGTTGTCTTTCAGCTCTGACAAGACTTATCCCGATTACTGGACACTGAGTGGCGCCACCAGCTACCTGAACGGTTACAACGAAAGTCTGGGCAACCCATTCCTTCGTCCCTACACCGATTACAACGTCGACTTGACCTACATTCTGAAAAGCAAATACATTTTTCAGGCAAGCTACAGCTATACACCCGACTACTTCATGCAGACCGTCTACCTGGATTCCGACCGTCTGAAAGCCATCTACAACTGGCAGAACTGGGATTACACTCAGAATCTTTCTTTCACCGCCATTCTCCCTTTCAAGGCAGGAAGCTGGTGGGACAGCCGTCTCACCCTGCAGGCCACCTTGAAACACGACAAAGCCAGCGCATATTACGATGCACCTTTCAATCAGAAGCAATGGGTCGGCGTAGGACACTGGACACATACCTTCCAACTCTGCCGCCAGCCTAATCTGAAAATGGAGGTTACCGCTTTCGGACAAACAAAATCCATACAAGGCAGTTACGACATACAGCCAGTGGCCTTCGTAGATGCAGCCTTGCGCTATACCTTTGCAAAAGACAAAGCCATGCTTCAACTGAAAGGAAGCGATTTATTCAATACGATGAATCCCAAGACAGAAGTCCGGAACGGTGCGCAACATCTCGACATGAATACCAGAAGCTACATGCAGAGCATTACCCTTTCGTTCAGTTACCGTTTTGGCGGCTACAAGAAAAAAGAAATAAAGGAAGTGGATACCTCACGATTTGGAAATTAAAAAAACAGACTCTCTCCAATAATAAGGACAAAGAATTAATCAACAAAGAAATCCTTATCTTTTACGTTTCTCACCGCGAAGCTCTATGTTTTTCTTATGGGAAACATAGGGCTCTGCCATGAAAAACATACAGTTCTGACACAGAAAACTTAAAAGGTCTTTTTGTCTAATAATAAATATTCCGAGATAAATTACACTTTTCTGCTAATACCCTCTTTTTTATTTCCAATTAATATCTACCTTTGCAGAAACTCTAAACGAAACAAGATATGAAGAAGTTATTATCTACACTGATGGTAATTGCCTGTCTGGCACTTGCCATTCCGGCACAAGCCCAAATAAAATTTGGAGTAAAAGCAGGTTTGAACGTTTCCAAACTGCATCTTTCTGAGAATAAAGTTAGTAAAGACAACAGAGCTGGATTCTTTGTGGGTCCGACTGCAGAATTCACATTGCCACTTTTGGGATTAGGTATTGACGGTTCTGTATTATACAACCAGTTCGGCGTAGACTCAGAAGAAGGAACTTCTACAAAGAAGAGCATTGAAATTCCTATCAACCTGAGATGGACTGTCGGATTCAGTAGCCTGGTAGGTGCATACGTAGCTGTAGGTCCTCAGTTTGGATTCAATATAGGTGACCGCTGGTTTAATTCTATCAACAATGTATGCGAATTCAAGAAAAATACGACTAGCTTCAATGTCGGTGCAGGTTTAAAACTCCTTGGCCATTTGCAGGTAGGTGCCAACTACAACTTCGCTCTAAAAGACAATGGAAAAATACATGATGGTGACATAGAAGATTTGGCCACTATCGGTTTCAAACAAAATACTTGGCAAGTTTCTGTTGCTTATCTATTCTAAAAACACATAGAAAACCATAAAAAAACCTCCTTTCAGGTGATATAGAATATTCACTTTGAAAGGAGGTTTCCTTTTTTATCATACAGACCGTTTATTCGTTATCGCAAGGATACACTACTCCCCATTCCCGGCGAAGTGCATCCATCTGCTGCATGATGCGGAGTGTCTCGGCATGCGGCATGTAAGGCGATTCCAGCCAGCCTTTTTCAATTGCTTCCAATGAAGCGTACACCTGATACTCATAGCCTGTAATCTGTTGCGGGACATTGTATACGGCTACAGTCTGATAATTCGTATCCAGCACTTTGACCGACTGCGGATTGTTGATGTTTTCTACTATCAAATGACCTTTATCTCCCGAAATGATACCCATGCGATCGGTAGCGGCATGAATGCTTGCCTGCAAGGCAGCCATCTTGCCATCCTTATACAGCAACGTAATATTTTCCTGTGCATCCACTCCTGTATCCGTTTTCTGGCAGACGGAATGCACGGAAGCTACTTCCTTTCCGAAATACATGGCAGCAAAGTTGAGCAGGTACACACCCAAATCGAGTAAGGCACCGCCCGCCAGTTCCGGACGCAAAATACGTTCCTTCCGGTCAATTACATACCCTAAATTGGCCGATAAAATATGGGGCGTGCCTATCACTCCTTCTTCTAATAGCTCACGAATCTTCAACGAAAGTGGCATGTAACGGGTCCAGATGGCTTCGGTCAGGAAAACTTTCTTCTCTTCAGCCAGATTCAGCAGGTCGGCTGCCTGGCGGGCATTGGCTGTAAAAGCCTTCTCACACAGCACCGGTTTGCCTTTCTCAATACACAAACGGGCATTGTCATAGTGCATGGCATGAGGAGTGGCAATATAAATCAAATCCACTTCCGCATCGGAAGCCAGTTCTTCATAACTTCCGTAAGCCTTCGCAAACTGCCATTTCTCGGCAAAAGCCTTTGCTTTTTCTACCGTGCGCGAAGCCACGGCATAGCGTTTCACCCCTTTCATTCCTCCAAGCGTAGCCGCCATTTTTGCCGCAATGCTACCACATCCGATGATTCCAATATTGTAAATTTTCATTTTGAATTAAAGATTAAAAACAGCAGGTACAAATCTATAAAAGTTTCAGGAGGGAACCAGCTATGTGAGGGGCTTTTTGTAACTTTGCAATATGAAAAAATTCGTGGATGTCATAGTACCCCTGCCTATTGCCAGCCAGTACACGTATTCGCTTCCGGAAGATATGGAAGCGAGCATACAGCCTGGCTGCCGGGTCATTGTGCCTTTCGGTCCTAAAAAATTTTATACGGGCATTGTCACCAAGGTACACGAAACGGCTCCGGAGGCGTATGAAACCAAAGACATCTCGGAAGTACTCGATTCACGTCCGGTTTTGTTAGGACAGCAGTTTTCTTTCTGGAAATGGCTGGCCGACTATTACCTCTGCACGTTGGGAGACGTGTACAAGGCAGCCCTTCCTTCAGGCATGAAACTGGAAAGCGAAACACTGGTGGAATACAATCCGGACTTTGTGGCCTCGGAACCGCTTCCTCCTCGGGAACAGCGTATTCTGGACTTGCTCAGTGCGGACCCGGAGCAATGCGTCACCCAACTGGAGAAGGCCAGCGGCATGAAGAATTTGTTGCCGGTCATCAAATCGCTGCTGGAGAAAGAGGCCATCTGCATCAAAGAAGAAATCAAGCGAAGCTATAAACCACGCACAGAAGTACGGGTACGACTGACAGAAGCGTTGCAGAACGAACATCACCTGCACATTCAGTTTGATTTACTGGCACGAGCCCCCAAGCAGCAGGCCATTCTGATGAAATACCTTGAATTGTCGGGATGGAACTCCGAAGGGAAAAATATCCGGGAAGTCAGCAAGAAGGAGTTGCTCGATGCTTCCGGACAGACGCAATCCGTCTTCAAGAACTTAGTAGACAAACAAATACTGGAGACGTACCTGCATGAGATTGGCCGACTTACGGGAGACCACGCGGAGACGGTTCCGCTACACACCCTGAGCCCCGCACAGCAACGGGCTTTTTATGAAATTCTGACTTCCTTCCAGACTAAGAACGTATGCCTGCTCCATGGCGTAACGGCCAGCGGAAAGACAGAAATCTATATCCATCTGATAGAAGAAGTGCTGAAAGCCGGAAAGCAGGTACTTTACCTTCTTCCGGAAATTGCCCTGACAACCCAGATTACCGAACGGTTACGACGGGTATTCGGCAAACGCTTAGGAGTATATCACTCTAAGTTTCCGGATGCAGAACGGGTGGAAATCTGGCAAAAGCAACTGACCGAACAAGGTTACGACGTGATATTGGGAGTCCGTTCCTCGGTATTCCTTCCGTTCCGGCGACTGGGACTGGTCATCGTGGACGAGGAACATGAAACGAGCTACAAGCAGCAGGACCCTGCCCCACGCTATCATGCACGGAATGCCGCCATCATGCTGGCTTCCATGTACGGTGCCAAAGCCCTGTTAGGTACGGCCACGCCCAGCCTGGAGAGTTATTACCATGCCCGAAATGGGAAATACGGTCTGGTGGAACTGACCGAACGCCATCAGCAGATTCAGTTGCCACACATTGAGTTAGTGGACATCAAGGAACTGGCCCGTAAGAAACGGATGACGGCACAGTTCTCTCCGCTTTTGTTACAGAAAATACGGGAAGCTCTGGAGCAGAAAGAACAAGTCATCTTGTTCCAGAACCGACGGGGTTTTGCCCCGATGATTGAATGCCGCACCTGCGGATGGATACCGCGCTGCAAGAACTGCGATGTGAGTCTGACCTATCACAAGGGGCTTCACCAGCTGACGTGTCACTATTGCGGCTATACCTACGCCGTGCCTACAGCCTGCCCGGCTTGTGGAGGAGTGGAACTTATGAACCGCGGATTTGGCACGGAAAAGATTGAAGACGACATCAAACAGATTTTTCCGGAAGCCAAAGTGGCCCGAATGGATCTGGATACCACCCGCACCCGCACGGCCTACGAGCGTATCATCAACGACTTTGAAGAGGGGAAAACGGATATTCTGATTGGCACGCAGATGATTTCCAAAGGACTGGACTTCGATCGGGTAAGTGTGGTCGGTATTCTGAACGCCGATTCGATGATGAATTATCCCGATTTCCGATCGTACGAACGGGCGTTCCAGCTCATGGCACAGGTAGCCGGAAGAGCCGGACGAAAGAACAAGCAAGGGCTGGTGGTGCTTCAGACGAAGTCGCCGGAGAATCCGCTTATTCATCAGATTATGGCCAACGATTACACCCGTTTGTATCAGGAACAGATGGAAGAACGCAGCCTGTTCAAATACCCTCCCTTCTACCGGCTGATTTATGTATATTTGAAGCACCGTAAGGAGGACATCCTGAATCAGGCAGCCGACCTGATGGCCGCTCACCTGCGACAAGGCATGGGCGAACGGATATTAGGTCCGGACAAACCACCCGTAGCACGGATACAATCGCTTTTCATCCGGAAGATTGTTATCAAGATAGAGCAGGAAGCTTCCATGAGCAAGGTACGCCGCTACCTGACGCAGGTACAACGCACCCTCATAGAGGATGAGCGTTTCCGCTCACTAATGGTATATTATGATGTAGACCCTACCTAAACCCTATACACATGAAGATAGAATTAGATGTACATACGCACACCATTGCCAGCGGACACGCTTTCAGCAGTCTGCAGGAAATGGCACGGGCAGCCGCCGACAAAGGCCTGAAGTTGCTCGGTATCACGGAACATACACCGGGAATTCCCGGAAGCTGTCACCTGATTTACTTTCGCAACCTGCACGTGGTACCGCGGCAGATGTACGGCATCGAGCTCCTGCTTGGGGCGGAAATCAATATCCTCGACACACAAGGTACACTCGACCTGGATGAATTCCACATGAACTTGCTGGATTTACGAATCGCAGGTATTCATTCCTTGTGCTACACGCCGGGAACTCCCGAAGAAAATACGCAAGGAATGATTAAAGCCATCGAAAATCCTTACACCCACATCATCAGCCATCCGGGGGATGGTACGGCCAAGTTGCTTTTTGAACCGATTGTGCAAGCCGCCAAAGCCCATCACACCTTGCTGGAAATCAACAACAGTTCCTTGAAGCCTTGCCGCAACAAAGTGGAAGCACGGCCCAACAACTTAGAGATACTCCGTCTCTGCAAAAAATATGAGGTGCCCGTCATCCTGGGAAGTGATGCACACATCTCATTCGACATTGCGACTTACGACCATGCCCTGGAGCTGGTCAAGGAAACCGAGTTTCCCGAAAGCCTCATCCTGAATACAGATGTAGCACGTTTTAAACAGTATTTACACCTTGATAAATGATGAAACAAAGAATATTATTCGTCTGTCTTGGCAACATCTGCCGCTCCTCTTCTGCCGAAGAAATCATGCGTACGCTGGTGCGCCGGGCTGGAAGAGAAAAAGAGTTTGAAATTGATTCCGCAGGCATCAGCGGTTTTCACGAAGGAGAACTGCCCGATGAACGTATGCGGGCTCACGCCAGCCGCAGAGGCTACCAGCTGACCCACCGCTCGCGTCCGGTGCGCACGGAAGATTTCTATCACTTCGACTGGATTTTAGGTATGGACGACCGCAACATCGATGCCCTGCGCGACAAAGCGCCTGACGTGGAAAGTGAACAGAAGATTCACCGCATGACCGATTTCTGCCGTACCAAGGTAATTGACTATGTGCCTGACCCCTATTATGGAGGCGCTCAAGGCTTCGAGAATGTGCTCGACATACTGGAAGATGCCTGCGAAGGACTATTAGCACATCTTTCCGAAGAAAACGAAAAATAACTTGAATACTTACTTAAACCACGATACCATGAATCAAACCATTGCGCCTTTTGCCCGTCCGCTATATGTGATGACAAAACCCGTAGGGGCAGTCTGCAACTTAGCTTGCGACTATTGTTACTACCTGGAAAAGGCCAACTTATATAAAGACATCTCCAAGCACGTGATGAGCGACGAGCTGTTAGAGAAATTTATCCGCGAATACATCGGCTCACAGACCATGCCGCAGGTGCTCTTTACCTGGCACGGCGGAGAGACTCTGATGCGTCCGCTCAGCTTCTACAAGCGAGTAATGGAACTGCAACAGAAATATGCCAGAGGACGTACCATCGACAACTGTATCCAGACCAACGGTACCTTGCTGACAGATGAATGGTGCGAATTCTTCAAAAAGAACAACTGGCTGGTAGGCGTGTCCATCGACGGGCCACAGGAGTTCCACGATGAATACCGCAAGAACCGTCAGGGACGCCCGTCATTCACCAAGGTAATGCAAGGCATTCACTTGCTGAAGAAACACGGAGTGGAATGGAATGCCCTGGCCGTAGTGAATGACTTCAACGCAGACTATCCGCTGGACTTCTATCATTTCTTCAAGGAAATTGACTGCCACTACATCCAGTTTACCCCGATTGTAGAGCGTATCAGCCCCCATGCCGACGGCCGTCATCTGGCCAGTCCGCTACAGAAAGACGAGAAATTAGCCGATTTCTCCGTATCACCGGAACAATGGGGCAACTTCCTCTGCACCTTGTTTGACGAATGGGTACGCCAGGATGTAGGCAATTTCTTCATCCAGTTGTTCGACTCTACCCTGGCCAACTGGGTAGGTGCGCAGCCGGGCGTCTGCACTATGGCCAAGACTTGCGGACATGCCGGCGTTATGGAATTCAACGGCGACGTATATTCCTGCGATCACTTTGTATTTCCGGAATACAAGCTAGGCAACATTCATGAAAAAACACTGGTGGAAATGATGTACAGCGAACGCCAGATGAAGTTCGGGCAAATGAAACAAGAATCCCTCCCCCGCCAGTGCAAGGAATGTGAGTTCCTCTTTGCCTGCAACGGTGAATGCCCGAAAAACCGATTCTCCCGCACAGCCGACGGTGAGCCGGGACTGAACTATTTGTGCAAAGGCTACCATCAGTTCTTCCAGCACGTAGCCCCTTACATGGATTATATGAAAAAAGAATTGCTGGCCGAACGTGCTCCGGCCAACATCATGGAAGCTATAAAAAAAGGAGAGCTGTAAAGCCCTCCTTTTTTTATAGTTGCCTGAATATATCACCTCAATCATTTTTCAACAACACATTCTGAATGGCATCCTTCAGGTTCTTCTTAGGCAAGGCTCCCTGTGCCATCTGCGGAGTGCCGTTCATCGGCACAAACAGCAGGGAAGGCACGCTGCGGATACCAAACAAGGCTGCCAGTTCTTCCTCTTCGTCTACATTCACCTTATAGATGTCTACCTGTCCGGCATATTCATCGGCCAACTCATCCAATACCGGAGCCAACATCTTGCACGGACCACACCAGGTGGCATAGAAATCAATCAAGGCCGGACGCTCACCCAGAAATTTCCATTCGTTCGGATTTGCTTCATAGTTTGCTACTCTTGTCAAAAAATCTGCTTTGGTTAAATGTACTGCACTCATATTCTTCTGTTTTTAAATTTTTACTTACTTTCTTTTGTAGCCTAATAAGGTTTCACAAAATCCTTATACAATGCTTTGTTCTCAGACGAGGTGTCACATCCTCCTGCCGCACAGCAGGACCAGTTCACCATAGCCATCAGCATCAACAACCCACCTAATACTATCATCAGGGAGTCTGAGGCATAGATGCCATAAGCGGCAAACACTGCTCCCGAAAGGAGGCGTATCACCCGGAGAACATCCCAATTACGAAATAACCTTTTCATTGTCAACACCTTTTTTGTTTGTTTCTAATGCAAATGTAGACGGAAATACGCAGGGGCACAACAGATTTTATTTATCTTTGTATTGATAAAATCTATTGAACCATGACGTTACAACAGATGGAATATATCGTGGCACTGGACAAGTACCGCCACTTTGTACTTGCAGCCGAGGCGTGTGGAGTAACACAACCTACCCTCAGTGCGATGATTCAAAAGCTGGAAGAAGAACTTGATGTCAAGATATTCAACCGCGACCGGAAAAATATCACCCCTACCCGCATCGGTGAAAAAATCATCCGCCAGGCACAGATTGTACTGAATGAAACCCAATGCATAAAGGAGGTAGTAGCCGACGAAACGGACAGCATGAACGGTAACCTGCGTATCGGTATTCTGCCCACCATTGCTCCCTACCTCGTACCCGACTTTATCCATCATTTCCGGAAAACCTACCCACACGTAAGCCTGTTCATTGATGAGAAAGAAAACAAGTCATTGCTACAGGAGCTGCACTATGGCAACCTGGACATTATCCTGACCACCCCGCCGGAGGACTTGAACGGCCTGTTAGAGATTCCGGTCTATACCGAGAAGTTCGTGGCCTACTTTTCTGAAGCATGCGCCCAGGCCAAAAGCTGTATCGCCAACGGCACCCTCCCTCCCGAACAAATGTGGATACTGAAAGAAGGTCATTGTGTGCCCAACGGCGGAATGAATTTCTGCAAGAACAAGGACATCGGCAATCACATCTACGAGGCCGGAAGCATCGAGACCCTCATAAAAATCGTGGACCGAAACGGTGGATATACCATCATCCCCGAACTTCATATTGCGTCACTAACCGAGAAACAGAAAGCCCACGTCCTACCTCTTCAGGCAAACCCTCCGGCACAACGCCACGTATCTATTCTTATCAAAGAAGACTTTATCCGCGAAAGAATGGTCAATGCGGTTATAGATACTCTTAAATCTATCATTCCCGCTTCTATGTTAGAAAAACGGCTGTCTTCACATTCCGTCAAGCTAAGACATACCCAAAAACAATAAATCCATAAGCAAAACTGCAGACCCGAATTTCTTCAGAAGTCTGCAGTCCCATTTATAAAAAACCAAGAAAAGTGTTATTTATAGAACTCTCTCATAAAAAAGATACCCACCGGATAACAAGTCTGGTTCACCAGTTTTTTCACTAGTACCGGACTAGTTCCGCTACAGTCATACACCAATAAATAGTTTTTATCCGGCGTTTCCATCTCGCTGTATGCATTCGAAACAGCTACATACACATATTGGGTGGAAGGATCAGCTACTACATTACAGTTCAAATGCGGAGCATCAGGTGCATCTTTAGACGCATCTATAAACACCTCACTTTTCCAGGTTTTCAACGAAAGCCGCCGCACCGTGGTACTCCCTGCTGCATAATACAAATAATCGCCAGCCAACGAAACACCTGAATTATTAAAAAACTCCGCGGAAATATCCTCTGAAATCTTTTTTTCCTTCACAATCTTCCATTCATCCAGGTTCACAAACAACAAATAACTGTTCTTTTCACCTCCTCTGCCACAAGTAGCCAGCATAATTTCACGTTCTCCTGTCTGACAAAGCCCGCTAATGAACTGCCCTTTTAAATCGGGCAATACACGGCTAACCTTGTTCATTCCTTTTGATAATTCAATCAAGCGGGTAGATTCCCAAAATCCACCTCCAGCACAATACAAACAGTCGCCTACCCGTATAACTCCAGTAGTACTCGCCACATTTTCAATGGTATTTCCCTGATTTCCGAAATGATAAGCACCTTCTACGATATTTACTTCTCCAGTAGTGCTGTCAAAGCGAAACAAAGCCTGCCCTTCAGAAAAGAAAATATTTTGCTCATCAAGCACCGCTACGTTATCAAAAGGCGTATGCATAGGCATCCATTCTTCCGGATCAAGGCATCCCGGCGGACGCTTGAACTTCAAATCATCCATTTTGAATACCTTTTCACGCTTCAGTGTCACCGCATCTGCAATCACCAGAATACCGTCGGCCTCCTCTCCCTTGGGAGCATAAATGCCATTGCTAATAATACACAACTTCCCATTGTACATCCACAAGCCCTGTGCTTCGTTTCCAAAAGCCGTACCGTTCACGCCTCGATATACATGTTCTTCTACCGTACCATCAGGAGCCAGATAAGTGAGTGAACTGTTTTCCAGCCTTCGTGCTCCCTGGTTTAATATCATCACTCCTTCCGGACGAGCATAACCATCCAGGTATGTCACTTCCCCAGAGTTATCCGAACCGGAAGGATTTTCTTCCGTTCCGCCAGAAGGTGTTTCTGCAGGTGGTTGTTCCAGTTTATTTTCTTTCGAACAGGCTGTCAGCAAAACAGCCCCCAACAATGCAATACACATTGCACGCAACAGATTCTTTCTCATTGTTTCATTCCTTTTAAAGATTAATTATTAGGTGCAAAGAAAAAGCCAGCCGGGAAATGAGTATAGTTCTCATATTTAGCCACCGGAGTATCCGTACTCGCTGAAAAATCAAAAGACCAGATCTGATTCTCTGTAAATTGCGCATAACCTTTAATGGTATTGATATACACATATCCAGTAACCGGATGTACCGCCATCCCATTGTACATCAAACCCGCGTGACTATCCATGGCATTAAGGTCACAAAGCTGTTCCTCAGCTTCCAGTCCTGACGATGGAGCCAACTCTTCATTGGTATCAAACTTCATCCGATAAACCGTAGTATTATCCGCATAATACAATTCATTCCCTTTTGCGGCAAAAGCCACACCCGAAGAACCCACAGACGGCTTTATACTTATTTGACGTTGAATCGTTTTCCCAGTAGAAATATTAAAACGACTGACAGAAGATTTACCAGCCCCAAATCCCATTACCCAGAATTCTTCGTTATCTGCCGCCCTGATTCCCAGCGTTTCATTAATCTGAAGCTTAAGCGTATAAGGGAACTTTATCTTGCGTACCTCATCTTTCTCAGGAGAGATTTCAAGAATTCCACCTATTAAACCAGGCTTATACGTATACACTTTTCCATTCATCACCACGAACTGACTCTTAGGAGCTTTTTCCGTTCCAGCCACAAACTTCATTTCCTTTGTCTGAAGATTCAAACGATAAATCCCTTTGTTATCACGGACATACACATGCGCCTCATCCAATACGGCTATATGCGTAGGCCAGTCAATACCAGGTAAATCATTCTTACTCAAAGCCATTTCCTTTTTCAATGTCTTGGCATTCATCACAATCAGCATACCGTCATTCTCAAACTTTGTACCGACCGGATTTTCATCTCCATTCTGAGTGATGACATAAATCTTGCCATTGCAAAAAGCCATATCTTGTGCAACGTTTCCAAGTTCCGTGCCATTCACTTTCTTATACGCGTCCCCTATCACATAGCCTTCGGGAGTGATGTAAGTAAGCGAGCCATTTTCAGTAGTCATGTTACCTTCGTTCAAGACAAAGACACCTTTAGAATCAGTAAATGAGTTCAAACAATAAAAATCGATTCCTTTCCGTACTTCTTTCCCATCTTCACCTACAGCTTTCAAGGTGATTCTGGCTTTTTGCACAGCTTCTGCACCTGCTTTCACCTCCACATTTCCAGCAGTTTCATCCACCTTAGCTGTCCATCCCTCAGGGACATCTACTGCCTCAACCGACTTGACATGTTCCGCTGTATACTCCAACCGGAAAACAGAATCTGGAAGAAGCATCACCGGACTCACACTATCCAGTTCCGTTTTCAATTCAAAAGAAACCGATACAGGGGGAGCCGCAGGTTCCTCACCTGTAAAGTTATTTTCTTTACTACAACCACTGGCCAGCCATGTCATGGTAAGCAACACTACGGCCAAGGCATTCTTCACGCTAAAAAAGTCCTTTAGTTTCATGTTATTTTAGATTTTAATAAATATAGATTAGAGTTTTCGGTTCTCAAGTAAATGCAAGTCTTCTACCCCCATAAGTTCCGTGGAACACTCTCCAAGCCAGCCGTTCACCTGGTTTACTCCTGTATAGATTTTCACAAAATCCACTCCTGGAAGATGTACTGCCGCCCCATTCACATCGACCGCCCAATCAATGTCAATGGCAGCTCCTTCAGAATCATTCAGGGCATTATCGGCATAACCGTATGCAAAACTGAAAAGCACAAAATAAGGAGCCGCTTCCGTGCCACGATTGATGGCATTTTGTGGCAGACGTGTTCCTTTAAACGTCAGTTTATCTGATTGAATCCATTGCGGGAAGTACGGCTGACGGTGGTACTCATTTTTAGGAATATACCCTTCACCCCCTTTATTGTCTGTCCAGCGAATGTATTTTTCATCTTCTTCCGGTGTAGACGGTTCAGACTGAGGCTTATAATAAGTAATCTCATAATCAGCATAACAGTTCACATCGTTTCCTGCACACTCAGCCTCAACATACCAGGGTTCCCTGTAACCTTTTTGCTGTGCACTACCCTGAATCTCATACCATTCATCAGCATCTGGCTTTCCATTGCCATTCTTGTCGTAAGCCACTAAAATGATACCCGGTTCATAACTTCCCCCCTTCGTTGCTCCGCTGACTGCCGCCGAGGAGTTACCATTGAAAGCATTGCCCAGCACTCGGAAATCCCTGCTGCCAGGCTTATTTTCAATAGTATGGTCGAAACCTACCACCACGTATCCTCCAAAACCACCGAGTGAAATCAGTCCCCGCTTATTGTTTCCGATAAGCTGAAGCACTTTCTCATTCATTGCTTCCTGCGTATCACCCTCTTCAAATTCCGGCAAAACATTGACAAACTGCCCGGGACAAGGCACAAATTCCAATACTTTCGTAATGTAAGGAGTAGCCAGAACTTCCGGCCCTTTACTTGCAGGCTCATCTATATCGTTGCTACACGATGACACTACCCCTCCACACAACAATACCGTTCCCAGAAAACGGCCTGCTTCATTCATTGTTCTTTTTTTCATACATTCCAATATTAGTATAGTCACAAGTTTATTTCAAGGTACCTCAATAAAAATCAACAGAGGTAAAGGCGAAATGGGCCGGAATATCACCGGCACGCACCTTCCATTGCATTCTACCTTCTGCAGAGAAACAATAGAGATAGCCGGGAGTCACATAGTCAGTGGCATCCGACACAAAAATTTCTTTGGTTTCAGAATTCACTCCCAGACCGTAAGGTATCTTTATCTCCTTTTCCGTTCCGTCCGTAATGAAACTGTGCGGCAGGATTTCTTTCTTCCGGGTATCATAGAGCGTATACCGGACTTCATTTTTCCCTGACACATAACTCCACTCCACACTTATCAGATACAAATAGTCACCATCCATGCACATTTCACTGGCAGCCACGCCCAAGTGTCCGACTACCTTCTGCGTCTCCGGATTGACCACAAACACATCCGACCCCGTACCGTAATAATCTCCTCGGGAGCTGACATAAATAAGTCCATCGGGAGCCAATTCCATACGGTGCAGATTAATGGCCACATCAATAGTATTCACTACCTCAAATGTTCCCAGGTCTACGACCGATACCGTACGGTCATAATCAGGGAAACGATATCCGCCCGAATTGGCCACATACAGCAGACCATCCTTTATTACCATCTCTTCCGGCTGATAGCCCACTACAACTTCCCTAGTTATCTCCAAGGTATTCACATCAAACTCCACAATCTTACCCGGACGCGCATCGGGGTCAATCTGTACAGGACCGGCATACGAGCTAACATACGCTTTGTCGCCAGAAAACACGATATACCGGCAATTCGTGATGTTCACACTACCGATATGCTGTGCCGTACGCACATCCATTACCTCTACGTAATGCGAACAATTGACTACTGCATACAGCCTGTTTCCATACACTTGTAAATCGTTTCCCACATCACCCAGTTCCTTCACTACCTCCGGATTCCGCTCCGGATAAATGTTACGAGTATAGAATCCGCTTCTGAAATCCAGAAAATCGATGCTGCATTTGTTACTGCCCATATTTCCCTCGTTCAGCACAAACATGCCTTTTATCTCATGCGGGCTACCCGGACGAGTGACGACTTCACTTTCCGAACGGAGCACGGGAAGATCTTCCCTACAAGCAGAAAAGGAAAAAAGAAGACAAACCACCAGCAAGGGCTTTTGAATGATTCTTTTCATAAGTTTTAAAAGGTATATTGAACTATGCATTTAAAATTAATTCCCGGCATGGGATAACAAGCCACGACCTCATATTGCTGATTGAACAGGTTATTCACTTCCAGGGTCGCCTTCAGTTCTCCAGGCCCCCAGTTCAGCCGATGAGACAGGGAGAAATCACTCGTGTACCACGGCTGCTGGTAGTTGACCGGAATGTTAGCCTGCGAAGTATATCGCTCACCGGTATAAATAAAGCTATAGTTAGCCTCCCATTTCTTCCAGTTAAGATTCATCACGGCCGAACCGCTATGCCACGGTATATACGGAATCTGACCACCATAAAATTCAGCCGACGGATCTGTAAAATCTTGCGCTTTCTGGTAAGTGTAATTCACCCGTGCCGTCAGCAACGTGTATTTTCCATATTGCCACACACTCTGCACGGCTGCATCCACTCCTCGAATTTTTACCTGACCGAGATTAACCATTGTCCACCTGAAAAAATTGGAAGTAGGTGTGGCTACAATTTTATTCTCTACCTCATTATAATATGCATCAACCTGTAGTTCCAGATGCCTTAACCAACAATCAGAAAAAGATCTGCCATAAGTCAGCCCCACGTTGAACTGGTTTGTAAACTCCGGTTCTAACTCCACATTTCCAATGAAAGTATAATACCTCAAATCCGCAACTAAGCTCTTCAGCGTCCTTCTTGCGTCTAAACGTCCT